>Ga0315289_10003454_pt1 | contig 23928 bp, 14 predicted proteins | sample YL17G11_40_MG_FD_203452 | JGI IMG/M metagenome (GOLD analysis project Ga0315289, IMG submission 203452) | Sediment microbial communities from Yellowstone Lake, YNP, Wyoming, USA - YL17G11_40 | ecosystem: Environmental > Aquatic > Freshwater > Lake > Sediment | place: USA: Wyoming | collected...
AAAATAAATAGCACAGCTGTATCTATAATTGTGCCTGAGATACCAGTTAACCAAAATTTCAAAAATCTGGGGAATTTAGTCAAATAAAGAGAGGTTTTTTTAATTGCCATCTTTTTACTTTAAATCTTCTGATACATATTAATGCCAGCTTGAGGCTGAGGCCCAATATCCCTTGTTAAAGCTTTTGATCTTCCCCTGTTTTAACTTCCTCAGGTATGGAACCAGTGTCCTAGCAAGGACACCAAACAGGATCCCAAGTAACTTCAGCGCTACCTCCATGCTCAGGTCTCCTTGGCTTGAAATTCCTTCTCCTTTAGGTCATTGGCGCGCTTCATTTCCTCAGCGACTCTCTGAGCTACGTTCAGTACTTTATCAAGCATCTCCTTAATGGTTTCGAGTTGTTTTGGCTCAAGCACAATCTTCATCAAAAGACCTCCTTGAATGTCACAAAAATTCAGAGACTCTTTCCTACCCTCCTCGATAAATCTGTCAAAATTTGCCCGGCTTTTCCCTGTCCTAGTCTACTTTATTCAGAACGGAGATGTCAATTGAAGGATAAACTATTTCTTTATCTATAATGAGTTCTGTTTCTATAGCATTCACAGGAAGGATTAGTTGCTTGCTTAAGTGGCCTGACAGCTCCTTAATCTGCTGTTCGCCTAATGGTTTGTCAGAGCCAAACATTCTTATTTCCAAAGGGTGTTTACGATATTCCTTTAAAAGGCTCGCAACCTCCAGGAGTCTTTGCTTTCCTTCTGGACTAAGCAAAGTTCCATCTTTTTCGAATAAGGATTTGAGTGACAGACTTATAATTTTTCCTTCTTTCACTTCATACATCAGGCTATTAAAAGAAAAGGCTTTTCCGAGAAAATGGTGCTTATTTCCCTGATAATCTGTGATGAGAAAGACTGAAGAATAGGGCTGGCCCACCTTGAATTGAATATCCCCATTCTCCTTTAGAGCTTTCACAGGGACATATTCTGGAGGTTGGCCTTCTCCATTGAATACAGCTATTTCTTTTGCCCTGGAGTCTACTATTCTTAATTCCCAATGTGCAATCTTCTGGTCACATTCAAGACCAAATCTAACCACTTCTCCAGAAGGAATTCCCCTTTCCCTTGGTAGAAAAATTTGAGTGCTTGCCAGAATATCGGGCGTATCCTTTTCTGGACTATGAATGGATGGGGAAGGATTCAGCACTTTTCTATCCAGTTCCTTGGAAGGGGTATTTATTCTGTCTATCCCAAAAGGAGTTTGGGGACTCATCTTCTCTACCAATGGTCTTTCTTCTCTTTCTTCTTCAATTATCAACTCCATCTTTTCCCTTTCTATCCGCTCGCTTCCTATTTCATCTACATCTCCACAGTAAGACAAAGCTGATAGGTTGATAAGTAAGTAAGTTGTCAGGAAAATGATTGAGTATCGCTTCACCATTTTTTTCTCCTTAAACGCAGACTGAAGTCTGCTACTCCTAAGACGCAGGCTGAAGCCTGCGGCTGCCTGCTTATTTCAATGAGAATATAAATGTTACTTCTCCCCACTCTTCTCGCCAGGGTGAATCCTTTGGCAAAGGTTTGAATGCCCATTTCTTTAGGGCATCTGTTGCTAGTCTATCTAACCCAGGATAACCCGAAGTTCTAATGATGAAAATTGTATCTTTTACTTTCCCACTGGGTAACACTGCAAAGCGTAAGGTCAGAGTTGGCTCTATTCCTTTTTCTATAGCCCACCGGGGATAAAATGGAACTACCGAATGAATAACTTCCCGTGCCGAAATCTGCCCCTGGATTTGAAATGTAGCCCCGTGAGTTGAACCTACTCCTTGTTCTCTACTACCTGTTTCTAATCTTCCTAATTGTCTGGACTCAAATTCTGCAATCCCTGGGCGAGATGTGGCTGTTTTGGTCAGCACTTCCGGGCTACCTCTTTTCAGAATATAACCTTTACTGAGGATTTCGCTTTTGGTAGTCTTTCCCCTTAAAGGAAGAGAGGACTTGCTCGACTCTTCTATACTGAGAGTTCCTCGAGCTGGTATAAATAGGGCGTCTTCCAGGTTCTCGGAATCTGGAACTTTTTCCTCGACTTCAAAAATAGGCAGGGCTGCCTCAGATGACTCCAGTTTTCCTTCCAGAAAGCCCCCCTTTGCAATCTGTGTAGGAGTTAGTGACTTGCTGGCAAATGTTTGACTCTCTTGGATGCTCAGAGATTCTCGGACTTCAGAGGGAACCTCAGGAATAAAACTCTTCTCTCCAGCAAAGGCCTTATCTTGCAACAATTTTGATTCACTTAATTTTGTGGCCGGTTCACTGATTTTCGAAGTCTCTTTCAATTCCATTAATTTGCCAAGTTCCCTTTTAAGGTGTTGCTTAGTAAAAGATAGAAGACTCTCTGGTTCAGGCCTCTGTTTCTTTATCTGTTTTATCCTACCGGAAATATGCTCAATTTCTGCTTTTGTTAAATAAGCCACCTCAGTAATGTTAAGCTCCATCTTTTCCCGGCGAGCGGCCCTCTGCCCGAGTGTGAAAAGGGTGACTAAGAGCAAGAGGTGAATCAAACAAGAAGTAAAAAATGAACCTATTGTCTCTTTGTTCATTCGTAAAATCCTGGATTCAAAACATCTGTAGTCCCCCGATGAAATCGGGGGTCATTCCTCCCTTTCGGGAGGACTCCAGCCCCTCACCCCAACCCTCTCCCCTCTGGGGAGAGGGAATCACTAACTTATCATCTTATCAATCTATTAACAATCTCTTTCTTATCAACCGCCATTTTTTGAACTGTGGCAATGGCAATTCGCCCCACTCCACACTCTTTGGCAATTTCCAGGACGGTTTCTACCTCACCATAAGAAATGTTTCTATCTGCCTTTATTACCAATAGATTATCGGGGTCAATCCCAATTCTTTGTGACAAGAAAGGCTTCAGTTTCTCTAAGGAAATGAGTTTTTCGTCCAGAGAGATTCGGCCGTCACTGGATAGAGTGATGGTTATTTTCTGTTCCTGCCCCATTTCAGAGGTTGAAGCTCTGGGAAGGTCAACCTTTATTCTGGACTCACCGAGAAAAGGCGATATGAGGAGCAAAATAAGAACCACGATTAGAGCTACGTTAATGGTTGGCATTAAATCAATTTCTGTCTTAAGATTCATCGTTTTCCCCTCTTTCTAAGTAATGCAAGTTTATCTGCCCCTGCTTGCTTTGCAATATCAAACACCTCTACAACTTCCTTCAGGAGAATATTCCCATCTGGAATAATAATCACAGTTCTCTCTTTCCTTTTAGCCAGTTTCTCAAGCAGATTCCGCTTCAGATTTTCCATATCTACATCTTTACCATTCAAATATATTCCCTTTTTAGTTATACTTATTGATAGGGGCTCCAAGTCCGGCTTAACAGCTTCCGCTCTCTCACTTCGGATTGCTCTTGTAGCATTTACTTTTATTCCTGTCCAGAGTAGGGCTGGCATTGTTATTAAGAAAACAATAATCAAAGTTAATGAGGCGTCGCACAAAGGAATCAAGTTGGGCATAATTTTCATCTCATTATGATTTTTTGTCTGCATTCTTTTGCTCCTCACGATAAATTCTTAACCTTACAATGAAGTCGTCTCTGGCAATTTCCAGTTCCGAATTAATAGTCGTAACCCGCCGGACGAAATAGTTATAAACTATGACACAAGGCACTGCAATAATTATGCCTGTGGCAGTAGTTACCAGAGCTTCTGCTACTCCCATTGCCACAACTGCTGACCCGCCTGAACCTGTTATTGCGATATCATGAAAAGAGCGAATAATCCCCGTAATCGTCCCAAACAATCCCAGAAGTGGAGAAATATGGCTTATGGTCCCAATTATTCCAATGTTATTTTCAAACTTCATTCGCTCCTTGCTAATGGCGTTAGTCATCAATTCCCGAATTGTAGTCTCATTAGTCGTGCGATTTTTCAGCCCTTCCTTTACCACTCTGGACGCGGGAGTGTCCTTCTTTTCACAATCCTGGAGGCATTCTGAAAATTGGCCCTTCCTAACTTTTTCTCCAATTCTCGAGATAAACTCTGAAATCCTGTGCCGACTCCTACGAAAATATCGCCAGCGTTCAATGCAGAAGGTAAGCCCCACAATGGAGGCCCCAGTCAATGCCCACATCGCAAAGCTTCGAACGTACATCTCAAAAATAGGCAAACCACCAAACATTTTCGTACCTCCTTATGAATAGGAATATCTAAATCTAAAACGTCTAGAGTCCCCCGATTCTGTCGGGGGATTCCGTTTCATATACCCTTCCTTTCGGAAGGACTCCAGTGCCAATTTCATCGAAGACGCGGAGCTTTGCTCCGCTACTCCCCGTCACCCTGAAGGGCGAACCGACCAATGGGCGACCGCAAGGGTCGCCCCTACGCGTGGTCGGGCACTCTTTAGAGTGCCAGAATGCGAAGCTTTGCTTCGCTACTCCTTTTTAACGCAGAGCTTCGCTCTGCCGCTACACTTGAGATGAAGCAGAGCTCCGCTCTGCGGCTACTGTTGTCCTTTCAGTTCTTCAATTTTAGCCTCGGCGAGGCTTTTCCACTTCTCATCTTCCGTGCTATTGCTAATCTCTGTATATATAGCAATGGCTGCATCACTTCTTTCCTGTTTTTCATATATTTCTGCTAAACGGAAGAGGCCTGCCAACCGGAATGGGTCGCTTTTCGCTGGGGACTCCTGTAAAGTTTGATAGACGCGAACTGCTTCCTCTATCTCGCCAAGACGCTCATAGCAATCTCCCGCTCGATACTTGATTTCGCATTCTGTTATTTCTTTAGTAGGTTCTACCATCTGGTAGAATTCGATTGCCTGCCGATACTCACCATTGTTCCTCGAAATTTCTCCTATCTGCCATTTAGCATCATTGGCTTTCTCCCCTTCTGGATGCTCGTAAATGAACTTCCTATATTCTTCAACCGCTTTCTTCCACTCGTTCAATTTCTTGTAGGCAAGGGCAATATTTAGCCGGGCATGTGAAGAAAACTGGCTATCCGGATATTTTTCAAGAATTTCTCGATAATGCTTTATACTGTCTTCTATCTGGCCTGCTTGAAAGAGGCCGTTTGCTAAGTGGAATCTGGCCGATTCTACCAACTCATCATCAGGATAACCGGAGACAAAATCCTGGAATGCTTTAATGGCCTCAGCAAAATTCTTCAAAGCATAATAGGCCTCTGGGAGGTAGTAAGAAGCCAGCTTAGCAGATGAGACGTGTGGATAATCAACTATAACTTTCTGGAAATTCTTAATCGCTTTATTGTATTCTCCTCTCTCAAAAAACCTTACCCCAAGTTGCCAGTAGGCCTCCCCAGCCAGTTTCTCAGTGGGGTATCTATTGACAAAACTTTCTAAACCTTCATCGGAAGAACCTTCCCCGGTTGCCTTCTCGTAGTAGGAAAGTTTTATTCCCTCGATAGCCTGCCCTTTAAGAGGGTCTTCAGGATAGGTCTCTATAAATTTCTCGTATTCCTCAATTGCTCTTTCATACTGCTTGGCATTATAGTAGCTTTGGGCAATGTGGAGTTGTGCCTCTTTGGCTTGTTCTGCCCCGGCAAATTCTGTAAGTAGCCTCCTGTAAAGTCTAATTGCTTCATCATAATTGCCCAGTCCGAAACTGGTATAAGCAGCTCTGTCTAAAGCCTGAAGAACGACTTTGCCACCCCTCTTTCTATCTATTATTGTCTTCCAGGTCTTAATTGCTTCACTGTAATGTCCAAGCCGATAAAAGGCAAGCCCTTCTCGATAGAGAGCCTGGGCAACCATCTCATCGTCTGGATATTCCTCGACAAATCTCCTGTAGAATGAAAGGGAATTTTTATAATCTCTCTTGTTGAAATATAGATTGGCAACATGCAGTTTTGCCATTTTGTCGACATTCTTATCGCCTTCTCCATAACATTCGAGAAATTCCCGATTCCTTATTAAAGCCAAATCGAAATTACCCTCTTCTGTGGCACAGGCTACCAAGCCACTTTTAGCATATTTTGCCATTTCTGAGCCGGGATAGTTCTCCAGTATGTAACTATACATCTCTTCTGCTTCCCTATATCTTGCCAATTGGTAGTATGCTTCTCCAATATAGTAGTAGGCCCCAGCTAACCATCCTCCAAGAGGGGAGGAAATCCCTGTGACCAGATTCTTGTAACTTGTGATGAGGCTCTGGTAATCAGCTTGCTCATAGTAGACCAATCCCAAAAGGTACAATGCTTTGCCTCCCACTTCCTCGTCGGGCGCAATGTTAAAGGCTGACTGATAGGCAGTTTCTGCCTCAGAGTAGCGGCCGAGTTTGTGCAGGCATAAACCCTTCAAAACGAGAACATCTTTCCACCCTGGGCTACCAGAATACTTCTCAAGGAACCTTTCTCCCTCTTCCCGAGACCTGTTATATTCACCCATTGAGGCATATAGATATGCTAACTTGTACTGTGAAAGCCTGGCAAGTTCCTCTCTTAGAGATTCCGTTTCTCCGGGAGCTGCTGAGGTGAAACTGGCGATTATGATTCGGTAATTTTCTATTGCCTCCCCGTTCCTTCCTAGGCCAGTTAACGACTCAGCCATCAGATACTGAATAGAGGTTGCCAGTTTACTCTCAGGGTAGAGCCTGGAGAATATCTGGCAGTTCTCTATTGCCTTTGAATAATTCTTCTGACTAAAGCGGCTTGCTCCAATCATAAACCTGGCATAAGGAGCGAGTCCACTTTCCGGGTAACTCTTCAATAAATCCCAGAACTTCTCCATTGCAAAATCATAATGGCCCATTAGGTTGAATGCCTCTCCCATACCGTAAAGAGCATCGTCTGCCAGTTCGTTTTCTGGGTACTTCTCTAAGATTTCTTTATACTTCGCCTGGGCTGGAAGTTGTCTCTCCAGTTCCTCTAAACACATTGCCTCGTAATAGTTGGCATAAACACCATCTGCCTTTCCAAAACTTTCTAAAGCCTTTTCATACTTTCCCTGGTAATAGCGAATCAAACCGAGACTATAATTTACTCTCTCTTCTTGAAGATATCCTGGGAAAGAACCGATTAAACTTTCCAGAACGCTCTCAGCCTCTTCTATCTTTCCCTGTTTCAAATAACACTGACTCATACCATACAGGATTTCCGGAGCAAGGAAGCTATCCCGAGAACTTTGCCACAAGTCCTTAAAGAGATTCAGAGCCTCGCCATAATTTTTCAGATTATAGTAACACTCGGCTTTCCTCAAACTTGCACTTCCGATAACTTCCTTCAGGGCCGAGGAACTAATTACCAGCTCATACTCACTGATAGCATTCCTGTAATCTCCTTGAGCAAAATAGGATTCAGCAGTTAGATAATGTTTCTCGTCTATTCTCTCAATCTTTTCAAAAGGAGCTATCTCAACTTTAACCTCAGCTTTCAAAAGGGGCCTCTCGGGCTTCTCTGGCCGAGGTGTTTCACCCTCACCCCCACCCTCTCCCCTCAAGGGAGAGGGAATAGATGAGCTGATTTCATCCTCTCCCATCAAGGGAGAGGAAATCGTTGGGAGTGGCCTGCCGGCGGTCAAGCTTTCGCTTGACACTCCAACTGCTTCCTCCATAGCTTCACTTGACACTCCAACTGCCTCTTCCATAGCTTTGCTTGACACTCCAACTGCCTCTTCCATAACTTCGCTCGACACTCCAACTTCTTTCTTTCCAAATCTCACACTCAATCCAATTCTATGGGAAGAACCCAAATCCCTGTATTTACCCCAGGCATCATGATAAGCATAAGCATAATCTATTTGGAAATTTCCCCACCTAAAACCTAATCCAGCCGTAATCTCTGTCTCATCTATACCTGCCCTGAAAGCCAATAAGTGTAATAGACAATACTCTGCACCATAATGCATTTTAAAGGACTGATGCTCTGTCTTTTGCGCATGGATGGATAACGTCATATTATCATTAAACATTTTATAGGATGCGCCGAGATTAAGACTTAAAGGATAAGTATCTGTGTCTGTTTTCAACTTTAGCTTTGGTTTAATCATATTCTGGAGATTTAAACCTAAAGATAACCCCGACAAAGGTTTATACAGTATTCCTGCATCAGTTCCAAATCCCATATCAGAATGGTCAGCAAAATTTTGATTGATGAACTTTAAACTTACGCCACAAGAAAGATTATCTAACACCCTTCGACCGTAAGAGAGAATAAAAGCAATTTCATTTTCAGAGAAAGTTCCTTCATCCTCCCCCGAAGTATTGTAGTTAAAATTGCTGGAATGTAAATTTACTATTCCCAAGCCAAGTGTGCCCGACTTTTCCAGAGGGTGGGCGTAACTGACAAAGTCATAAATTGTATCCTCAAAAAGAATAGCATGTAAGGCAACTATTTCTTTCTGACTGAGTTGCGTTAATCCTGCTGAATTCCAATAAGTCGCACTTGCATCATCGGAAACTCCTACATATGCTTTACCCATTCCCAATGACCTTGCCCCAGCACCGAAACGCAAGAAAGCGCCGGGTAGTCCCGCATCAGGAGACCGTGCGTAAATAGATGTCCTGGGAGCGAGGAAAAGAATGGCAGTTAACAATATTAGAACGACCGATTTAAGCAAGTTTTTACTCATTTTTTCCCTTTTCAAACGCTCCGATGAATCGGAGTTACTCCCTTCAGTTGTTTATTTCAGCACGCCAATCTTTCTAATTCTTACCTTTCTCTCTTTGCCAGCTTTAGCTTCTATCCGGCAGATATATCCACCATTAGCAACTACAATCCCCTTACCATTACGCCCGTCCCATGGCACCTGATTGGGTCCCATTCGACCACCTATTTCTGCTGGAGGAAACTCTAATGTCCTTACTAAATTGCCAAAAAGGTCATAAATGCGCATTTTTACATCGGCAGATTTGTTCAAGTAGTATTGAATAATCGTATCTTCTCTACCGGCATGGAAGGGATTGGGATAATTTACAACTTTCTCCGAAATAAGTTCTAAAGGATTATCATATCCGCCAGTAATTGTAAATTCTCCAAAAGCCGTAGTTTTATTTCCCGCCTCATCAGTACCACAAACTTGTATTTTGGCTACCCCATTACAGGTAGCATAAGGGTCTACCACAAAAATACCGCTATAGTCATAATTGCATACTGCCCAAGGGTCGTTTTGTTCTATTCCGGTGGCGGTAAGGTCGGCAAGCAATTTTCCCTCAAGGTCAGCCAAGACACAACCGACCTCCACCAAACCCTCTTCGGAAAAGCCCTGCGCCAAGTATGCCAATCTGTAGAAGGAATCTTTTACCTTTATCAGCTTCCTTTCCCACGACCCATCGAAGGGAAAAGCAATAGGTTCATCGGAATTATACAATTTCATTACTAAGTAGCTGATCGGGAAATCATCAGTTTCGGCAGATTTTATTGCAACAACATTTCCTGCGGCAGTTGGTTTGCTTTCGCCGGGCGCATCTTTCATTCCCGCCTTCTGACCTGATTGATTAAAAGGAGTAACTGTTACTTCTGGAGGGCACTTCAGCTTTTTTGGCGCAGTCACTAAAATATTGACTTTCCCAGTTCTTGCTGGATTCGGGTTGATGGAAATGGTGAAAGCAGGCGGAGTCGTGTCTGCCCTAAAAGTACCTCTGCCCCAACCATCGTTGCCAGCAAAATCGATAGCAGAGACAGAAATTGTCTTTTCTCCATCCGGAGTCCTTCCTTCTATAACTTCATACTTCCCCGTATACTTATTGTCAAGAACGTAGATTGTCCAGACGTCACCGCTCTTTATTCCTGCAGAGGAGAAGTCTGATACAGGTTCTCCTTTCTCATCTGTGATACTGGCCACTGCCTCGACCTCGAGCTTCTCAGTGAAATGCTCACTAAGGCCAGAAATCTTGTAGAGACTCTCACCAATCTTTATCGGCTTCTTCTTGTATGTATCATCAAAAGGAAAGGTCACAACCTCACTTGGTCCAAAGACTTTCAAACACAACCTACTATTGCTAATGGTCACAATTCCTGCATCAAGTACTTCACTGAAGTTAGGATAAGTCTCCAACTCTACGGGTTGTGAATTCTCTCCCGACGATTCAGTAACAATGACCCTGGGAACAGCTCTTACGGGTTCTGAGGCCACTATGGAGATGGTGACCATTCCAGCTCTGGACAAGGTTGGATTAGCTGAAACTTCAAGTTTGGGTGGCGTATGGTCAATGTCGAAATTTGCAGATGCTGTATTAGAATTGCCTGCTATATCTATTCCAGAGACATTTATCGTCGCCAACCCCTCAGGTGTTGTATATCTATCAACTATGAAAGTGCCCTTATATTGTTCTATAGCATTATTGCTCCCAGAAGGGAACGGTAACCTGGTCATAGTTATAATTTGAGGCTGGGTTTCTCCGGGGAGTGCGACGCTAACCTCTGGCGGATTTCTCAATTCCTTTAATGATGAGACTATTATTTTAATCTCACCTAAAGAACAAGAATTAGGTATTGCAGAAACAGTCAGCAAAGGAGGCTCTGTGTCTACAACAAAACTTTCTGTTGCTGTGGTAGTATTGCCAGCCAAATCTTTAGCTGAGACATTAACAATAGCGGTTCCAGGAAAGTTTTGGTCAATTGTATAGGTGGCGGAAAAACTCATTTCTCCATCCTTTACTACATCCACAGACACAGGGTGGCTTCCCTCCTGCGTAAGCGTTACATTCGGAGATTGGACTAACGGTTCACTGGCGATGATGCTCACTGTCTCCTCGGCTGAACTGGCTCGTCTGGGTGAAACAGAAACAGTCAACCCTGGAGGAATCGTATCCACGATGAAGGTCGTGGAAGTTTCGCCAAGATTGCCTGCTTCGTCCAATGCCCTTACGGTCACCAATGCCTCACCATTGGCAGTAATTCCGGGAACTACACTAAATTTCCCCTTATATATATGGTCGTTTTCAGAAACGACCGACATTTCTACAGGCTGGGGTGCCTGGTCATAGGGTTTGACCATAATGGTTGGCAATCCTGCGAGCCTACGTGAGGAAGTTACGGTAATGTTGACTTCACGGTTAGCTAACTCCGGAGTTACTGAAACACTCAATTCCGGGCTCGTAGTTATGATTTCGAAACTTCCCGAACCACTAACCTCCTTGCCAGTTTCAGTTTCTCCAACTATTTTTACCTGTGCTGTCCCATCCATTCCCTGACTGACATAGAAAATTCCTGTAAATCTACAGTCACCGCCGCTTATGTTCACTATCTGTGTCTCCTTACCTGATGGGGTAACACTTACCGTGGGAGGCTCCGCTAACCTGCGAGTGGAGGATATGCGGAGGTTGACTTCACCCACTTCAGCAGGATCTGGAATGGCAACCACACTAAAAACGGGAAGGGAAGTATCAATAGTAAATCGAGCAGTTGCTGAGCCCTGATTACCTGCCAGGTCTTTTCCAGAAACGCTAACTTCTGCTGTGCCTTGCATCTCCTTGGCTGATAGAAGGAAATTGCCAATATAGGTATTGACCGCTTCCGGAGAAGAATCTCGTGCCATATCGACCGAATGAGTTTGACCATCTGGAGTAAGGACATTGACTGAAGGTAGACCATCTAAAGTCTTGGAGGACTTCACTTTCATGCTGACATTGTCGCCACTTACTGGATTCGGCGATATAGAAATTGTAAATTGAGGCGGGAGGGTATCTTTGGCTAAGAAATAGTAGCAGAAATGGGTAATCTTAGCAGAAATTGTAAATAGACCACTGGCATCCCTGGTCACCACGCAAGGAATAAGTTGAATCTCCCGAGTTAGCGGGTCGAAACTATATATGCCAATCTTGCTTTCGTCTTCCGGGGCAATGCCCAACTCCGATGCTGTGCCCTTAAAGGTTAGCGTAGCCGGTTTTATTATGTTACCATCGCTATCTTTGGCAAAATCGTCTTCGTCTAAATTACTGGGGTATGATTCAAATTCATAGATGGGCCCAAAGGGTTTGAAATCTTTATTAAATATTTTTATCTCCTTAGCTTTTACAGGAGAGATAGTAACAGCTTTATCGGTTATTAAAGAACCTGAGGGGAAATCAATAGTCACTGTGCCATAAGCATCTTGCACCTGTCCCCCGGATGGTGTAATTGGCTGACCAATCTGGAAAGTCTTCTGATGGGCGCATGCAGCTATACCGCCCGCATTGTAAACGGTCAAAAGTAATGTATACTCCCCATTAAGTCTGGTTACATCCCAGTAACCCAAAGTGCCATCGGGTATCGGTATGGCTGATTCTTTAATGGTCTGCCAAACTTTTGGTGCGGAGCCTGCGCCGAACTCAATCCTATATCTCTCAAACTTTCCCGTATTGGCTATACCTGGTATTTTTATGAAAGTTCGCCCTTCATAGGGAACTTTTAATTTAGCAACGAATTGGTCTTGACCCTTGTTTTCTGTTCCAGAATCCCCAATCACGAAAGTGCTGCCATCGCCAATATTTAGGGGGCTTGCTGCTGGTCTGCCGTAGATATCGGTGAAGATAAGGTCTGGATTGGTGATAGTACTATCTGGATAATATGGTCCGAAAACTGTCCATTGACTGCAATGGGGTGCCTTGTCTAACTCGAAGGGCGGTGTGTATGATAGACTACTGAAAATGCTGAAAGTCAAAGGTGTATTATAGGAGACAAGATTATCCTGTTTAAAGAGAGGATTAGCCTCTTCCCCGGCAATCCAGTTACCCTCAAATCTTGGTTCCTGGGGAACCGCTCCAGTCAAGTCTCCAGAAACAATGATGCTCTTTCCAGAGGCCTGCGAATTTTTGGTAATGGAAATACGAACATCAGGATTGCTGTTATAACTGACCATTGCATTGCCTGTAGCAGGGTCAACAGTTCCTCCGTGTTGGGGATTGACCGTAACACTATAAGTGGTCTGATGAGCCGAATGCGCATATGCGGTTCCCGAACGGAGGCCTGTAGAATTAGAGACGCTTGCAGATTTTATAACATCTCCGCTTACTGACCAGGAAAAAGTAATCTCATCTGGACTCCATAGCCAAGTACGAACCGAGTCATCAGAAAGAGTATATATTTTTCTGGGAACCCATACTCTAACTGTACATCCAGAGTGGGTCTTATCATAAATCTCAACAAAAGGACCCACTGTAGAGTTCCAGCGGTTAACCGACACTGATGGTGTAGGAGCAGAGTTAAAAACAGTTCCATATGATATGTCAGCCCCAACCCATTCCTTTTCAGTATACAGATAGGTACCGCTTGCAAGGCCATTTCCATCGAAATCAGGATCGCCTTTGATGACAACAAACTTCCACGTCCCTGTCTCCTTTCTGCCCCAATCACTACCTGTTTTTGAACCAGATTTGGTAACCCGTTCAATCCAACTTTCTGTTCCGCTGGCTGTTATTCTCCAGTTGAAATGTTGAGCAATATCATATTGACCACTACCACAGGCTGCCCAGTCAAAGTAAGGCTTACCGAAGACAGGCTGGGAGTTATCCAGTTTAATCTCCGCGCCAACGACACTGGTTCCTCTATCTACGGTTATTACCACGCTTTTGGTCTCACCATCGGCTATTAAGATACAATCATATTGACCACCTGGAACTGGCGAAAAATTATCGTCAGTTCCATCCCAAGTAAGTGAATAGGTGCCTTGTGTTGTGAAAGGAGTGAAAGTCTTTACCAGGGTATTCCCAAGATATATTCCTAAATTAGCAGAGGAGACCGGCTTAGGCAAGCTATAAGTAATAGTTGTAGTTTTTATGCCATCAGGAGCATTCGGTGTAATCACTGAGGGCACTGCCGCCAAAGTAACCTCATTGGCTACTGTAATTTCTTTAGTAACTACTCTGCTGTTGCCCGCTGTATCGCTGACGGTTAAACGGAGAACATAATCACCGTTGACCAATCCTCTTGTATCCCACTTTGAAACTAAAATGCCCGATGGCTGAACTGGCCTAGCGTTACTGAAAATTGGAGTCCAGACTGATGAACCACTAACGGAGAAGTGCACGCTATAAGATGCAAAGTCTGATTCTATACTATTCCCTGCTTCTCCCATAACGGCAATAGTGCCAGCGATGAGACCTGTCTCGGGAAAATCGATTCTGGCTCGAATATTGCTATTATTGGCAATTCGCCGAATAGTAATTGGTTCTGGCGCTTTAGCTCCGGGGGCGCTAATCTTGCAAAGGTAATCGCCAATATCCGCTGTTGCACCTTCACCATCCCAGGTGGTACTATGGGTGCCAGTGGTCTGGGTTTCATTATCTACCAAAGTCCTAACAAGCGACAATGAGATAGCATCCAGCACCTCCACGGTTACATCAGCAGGATTTTGCAAGGTGTAACTAATGGTCGTACCTATAGCAAAAGGATTAGGCAGCGCGGCAAAATTATATATGTCTAAACCGTTTTGGACCACAATATTATATACTGTTACACTATCAGTAGCACCGCTTTCATCGTTAATTATCAATCTAAGGTCGTAACTGCCGTCAGCGACCTTGGTAGTGTCCCAAGCCGCAAGTAAACCGTCGGTGATTTGTATTGATGAGACAGTATAATCAGGGCCATTTACATAACTGGCAGGGACAGCGATTCTATTCCAATCCTCTGTCCCGTGGGAAGCGTAAGCCACTGAATATCCAGAAAACCCAGCAGGGTCAACTGCAGAACCAGTTATCTCCACAAGGACTGAAACGAGGATAGGATTGCTCGCATCCGGCAATAGATTATCAGCAGTGCTCTGGCCATTGAGCAAGGTTATCTCTGGAGGCACTTTTCCTTTTACTACTAAACAGTCGCTCTCGGATAAGTTGCCCACACCATCCTGAACTTCCATCTGAATAGTATATACCCCATCTGGCACAATGGTGCCATTGCCATCCTTCCCATTCCAGGAGTAACTCAGAGCTTTGCGGAAAACCCCTTCATCCTGGATAAACTCCATTCCTTCTAACTTCCTATCTGTCAACTTTGCAATAACTTCACTCTGCTTATTCTTCACATCAATACTTACCCATACATATTTTGCTGAGTTTGTAGTCACCGTGGCATAGTTCGTTGTCTGCTTGCGGAATTCTTGGGGTAAGACGGGATTGAATATGAACGGGCTACAGTAAAAGGAAGATATGCGCGGTGGCTCGTTTGCTGGCAGAATTAGATAATCATATGAGAAGTCGTCAATCCGGGTTGAAATGGTATTGTTGTCAGCGTCATTAATTGTATCTACCGCTGGTACTAAGGACAGATTCTGACCTTTATTATCCCACCTATAAATTCCCAGATTCTTCTTGACCAGTTCCTTTCGGGAGACTCCATCACCTATCAAGTCAATATCTGTATTTTCGTCTCTATATTTGATAGTAAACATAGTCTTCTTATTAAAATCATCCGGCTTTAGCTCTTCTGGCTTAATTTCATAGATTAGTCCTATTGGCTGGAGATAATTCACCTCAGGCTTAACAATCTTTGGGATAACAACATCTTGATTCAGTGCCAAAGGAGAAATAGTAATATATTGAGTCGTATCGAAAGTAAGAGGTTCAAATGATAGGCTCACCATATTAGTCGGGTCAACAGCCAATCCATTTTTATCCGCTAAAATTTTTTGCCCAACGATAAATGTAGAACGATTCACTTCCTGCCCATTTATCTTACATCGCATTGTATAATATCCATTCAGCCTTCTTACATCCCATTCAGACAGAGTGCCAACCAGAGGCCCTGAAATCTTTGTAGAGGATTGCCTGATAGTATTCCAGTTTATTGGAGAAGTGCCTGTGCCAAATTCTACAGAAAAATTTTCAAAACTATTTGCATCGGCGTTGCCCTGAATTGTCACATTAGTAGGTATCCCGGAAATATTAGAATTATTAGCTGGATAGCTTACTCCCACGCGATAGATAATGTGTTCATTGACTGCAACATCTTTGGCAGAATTTCTGGCGTATAGGACAATATTATTTTTGCCTGAAGCGAGGGATTTGTGTTCTAATTTAAAAGAACCACCAGCATCGGGGTTTAAGTCCACCGGCTCCTCTGCTGTACAAACTAACTTTGCCATTACTCTATCTGGGGAATAGCCAAACAGCCTCCCTTTCGCCATTATAGTTGGCTTCTGAATATCAAGAAGCGAATTGTTTAGTAATGGCAAGCCATCCGAAGAAAAGAGCGAGACACCACAGAATTCAAGAGACAGGTCAGCGGGTCCTACTTCTACCTTATTGGAGTGAACCTTCATACTGTCAGAAGTTTGCAGGACATACTTAAATACCCCTTGCGGAATCTCTTCAGGCTGAATAGTCCAGGAAATATAGTTCTGCCCAGCATTGCAGATTTGTTCTTTTACTATTACCTTTACTAATTTACCATCTGGGTCATACAACTTAATATCTACTTTCACAGGCTCAGTGAGTTCAAAGGATACAGGTTTACACAATTTGAACGATACGCTGTTATAGTGCCAGGAAGAATCGTAAATATAGATTGGTGGCTGTTCAGGATGAACCGATTCCCAGAAAAATTTATACAGCGTGGCAACAGCTCGCATTGTATAGACATAAGCTTTGTTGCCAATTCTGGTCAAGTCGCCATCATCGTCATCATCTCCCCAGTCATTGTTTCCTTTTGTATCCCAGGGAGGGAACAGACGGGTAGGATTGGGGTCCAGGTCCCTTGCTTCTCTGGGACTCCCTGGCCAGCCGGAATAGTCAACCCAAAGGTGCCTATCAGAGCCATCTCCATAGTAGTCATCGCTGGCAAAATAGTCTGCATATTGATTTGTAGTGTACATCAAGTAGTATAAGGGAAATATGTCTTCTGGAACATCAGCGGGTCTTTTATCCCAGGGAATATGAATCAATCCACCAGCTATTAAGGCATCTGGATAACTCCAATTATCATATCCTTGTTCTCCCATCCAATCTTCATAGCAGTCATCGCCAGTAAAAAGACTGCCAGCAAATTCTAGTATATTTCGAGGGTCCACATGAAGGTCCAAATGGGCATGGGCTGGCACTCCCATGTCCGCTAAGAGATGGGATATGTGGCCCAGCTGCTTATATGCTTCAGCCTTGTTCTCTCCATATAAATCTACTATGTCCTCAACGGTGCGACCTTCGCCCCGCCTACCCCTCCACAAGGCAACTGCTTTTTGGTAAGCATTGGGTAAATGTTTTAAACCTGGAAAGCCAAAAAACCAACTTTCTACATCATCGCCGCGATCCCCATCCCAGAAATGAGTTAAAGTAACAGAAAGAGGAATATCGCCATATACAAGGTCCCGATAGTCCTCATCCCATGCCCCGCCGTAAATAGTGTCCCCTTCACTTTCGCCCCTCCAATCATCACCGCTTAACAGATAGTTTCCTCCCTCAGAGCCACCTTCTCCAAAGAGATTCTCCCCGAATATTTTGGCTGCTTGAAAACAAATATATTGATGGACGAAATCCTTGTGTGCTATCCTTATCCTGCCATCTTCTCTTTCTATGGAAAACTCCATATTCATACTATTGTCCCAGGGTTCTGAATCTCCTTCTAATATGGGAACTTCTGCTCCTAACAGGATATTATATCCGTCAGTGACCGGAGCCTGTACCCAGAGAGGAAAATCTCTCTTCACTTGTTCGCCAGGTCTTATCTCCTCTATTCTTTCAGTCCCAACCGGAATAATTTTTGCACTGCTCTCTTCACTGATTCCCAGTTGACTTAGAACAAGCCCTATGCCTCTTGCTGTTTCATTCCCTTTATTTTTCACTCTAACTGAAACAGTAACCGTGTCGCTATCTACAATAAACTTTGGAGAAAGAGTTATGTCGGTGACCGCCAAGTCAGTAAATCCACAGGGGCTTATATTGACTTCCTTTTCTTGCATATTGTCTTCGAGGTCGGCCTCACCTGGCAACCCATCTACCACCACTTTTATCTTCCGCACAGTCCCACTTGACCCCAAAGCAAGGGAAATATGAAAAGTAGTAAGAACTCCTAAGACAAATATTGTAATTACTATGGCAAGCTTCCGCTTCTTTCCTTCCATTTGCAACTTTCCCACCTTTGTCATTTTATTGATTATTTCTTCTAATTATTAAATCCAAGACCCAGTTTGACTTTATGCCTCAATGTCCTTTTGTTTACTTTTCTTTTTTATTAAAAGCGAATCCCTGCTGAAGGTATGATCAATGTTACGCTGTCCCCCCTACCGCCGGCGAGGTCGATTTCACTTAAGAACTGGAATTCGACAAAGACATCTAATTTTAAAGCGGGAGAAAGATATAGTTCTATCCCGGGGGTTACGAGAAATCCCATAAACACTCCTCCACTCCACCACTCCACTGATCCATTTCTTCCCTTTATATGTGTACGCCTTACGTCCTCAGCTCCAATGCCCAAATCGAGGTAATAAGATAGCCCTTCCTCATCACCAGCAATCTTGAAATGGACTATTAAGAAAAACGGGATTGAGGTCTTAGTTTCCTCCCAAGATTCTCCGTCTTCAGATTCACCTTTTGCTCGTCCCCAAAAAAAAAGTCCACTTTCAATTCCAGTGCTCGTGGTGGGGCTTAAATTATAAAAAAGAAATTTACCCAGTAGACATACGGCTCCTCTATTAGTATCGTCTACATATTCTCTTCCTGGAATCCATCTTGAGTAGCCAATGGACGCTTTTAGTGCTAATTTATCATTAGCGAACGCACTTGTTGTCAAAATTACTAATAAAACAAGAGTCAAGCATAATCTTTTCATATCGTCCCCCCATTATCATTGAATATTAAAATTCCTTTGTCTCAATCCTACAAGCCGTATCATTTGGCACAGAAGCGCAAATTCCTATCTACTCCTTTTTCCTTCCATTTCCAATTTTCCCATTATTGCCATCTCATGATTATTTCTTCCGATTATTAAACCGAAAAACCCGGTTTGATTTTATTCTTTATTCTTCTTTTGTTTACCTTTCTCTTTTATTAAAAGCGAATTCCTACTGAAGGTATTATCAATGTTACAGACTCCCCACCATCAAATGCGAGTAGACCTAAATTCTGGATTTCAACAAAGATGTCTAACTTTAAAGTAGGAGAAAGATATATCTCTATCCCAGGGGTTGCAAGTAGCCCGATAAAGACTCCACCACCCGTCCCATCCCCCTTTATACGTGTACGATTTACGCTTTGAGCCCCAACGCCTAAATCAACATAATAAGACAGCTCTTCTTCATTACCAGCAATCTTAAAATGGGCGATTAAGAAAAACGGGATTGAGGTCTTAGTTTCCTCCCAAGACGTTCCGTCTTCAAATTCACCCTTTGCCCGTCCCCAGAAAAAAAATCCACTTTCAATTCCAATGCCCATGGTAGCGCTTAAGTTATAAAGAAATTTGCCTAATAAACATACGGCTCCCTTATTATTATCGTCTATAGATTCTCTTCCTGGAATCCATCTTGCGTAGCCAATGGACGCTTTTAGTGCTAATTTGTCATTAGCGAACGCAGTTGTTGTCATTGTCAAAATTACTAATAAAAAAAGAGTCAGGCATAATCTTTTCATATCCTCTCCTCATTATTATTGAAATTCTCAAATTCCATTGTCTCAATCCTACAAGCCGTATCATTTGGCACAGAAGCGCAAATTCCTATCTACTCCTTTTCCCTCACCCTCGCTGTCTTCCACGAGGGGAGAGGAAACATCTTCTTTCAGTTAATATGTTTTTAATTTCCTGTTTCCTTCCTGGAGGTTTCCGGGACCCAGTTGAATTTCTTAATAATCACTTCATTCGGAGCCAGGGGTGGAATACTTGTATTATTTACCGGGACATCATCAATATATAGTCTCAGGATTGAACCTGGAGTCTTGACATTGCCTTGATTCTGTAAGGTTACGCTAATCTCTGTTTCCTGTCCTGGAAATGGGGTTTCTGGTACAACTTCCAGATCAAGTATGGCTATGTCGGTATTCTCTATTCCTTTCGTTGTTAATAATGCTCTGTAGGCGTTTATCCTCCCGCGTCCATAGCTCTTATTTTCTTTGATGTAATCGGAACTGTTATATAGAATCCCTTCAACTCTATCCCTGCTTAAGGATGGCTGGGATGACAATATGAGGCCAATCAATCCCGCTGTATGAGAACATGCGAGAGAGCTCCCCGAATTGTACCCGTATTTACCTTCAGGCTCAGTAGTATAGATAGAAACACCAGGGGCTGCCAAGTCCACAAAATCCCCATAATTGGAGTTTCTGTCGACTCTATCCTGGCTATCGGTTGCTGCAATTCCAATCACGCCTTCGTATGCCGCTGGATACATAGGAGCATTTGTTCCATCATTCCCCACTGCCGCTACAAGCACGCAGCCTTTCGATAATGCATAATCTACTGCATCCTTTAAAGCATATGAGTAGGCATAGCCACCTATACTAAGATTAATTATTCTCACATTATGGTCGGCAGCGTAAATTATCCCCTGGGCCACATCATAGTATGTGCCAATACCATCGCCATCTACGACCTTCAGAGGCATCAACTTGCTCTGCCAATCCACTCCAGCGATTCCTTGGCTATTATTCCCAATAGCTCCAATTACTCCTGCAATGGCTGTTCCATGTCCATTATCATCCCATGCATCGCTATTGTCATTTACAAAATCGTAGCCCGGAATTATGTTTTGCTTCAAATCCGGGTGTTCTAAGTCAATCCCAGAGTCTAATACCGCAATAGTCACATCGGCACTGCCCTTTTCTAAATCCCAGGCATTATTAAGTTCAATTTTGTTAGTCGCCCACTGCCTATCAAAGTATTCATCATCGGGTAATGTTGAAAGTGACTGAAGCGTAAAGTTCGGCTCGGCATAAATGACATCAGGGTCTTTCTTTAACTCTTGAATCATTTCCTCAATTGTTTTATCTTCCGGTATCTTCATTAGATGACCCTGGACTTTTTCTATTAATTTGCTTTGCACTAGACTATGTTTGGTAAAAATCCGCCTTACTTCTTTTGGCCTCACGGCCGGCTTGAATTTTACCAGTATTTCACCTTTAACTACTCTTACATGTTTCTTCGTATGGCTATCGTAGAATCCGTTCTTCCTGAGAAGTTGACTGAGTCTCGGTTTTTTTGCTGCTAAACCAGTTTCAGAATCAGCTCGAGCCACCGTAAGTAACCCGAAAATGGCCATAATTAATATGAGAAGCGCAATTAATTTTCTCATGTTCTCACTCCCTCATTACTAATTTTTAATTTCAACGTCTCCTCTTATGTCCTTATTATTTCTCCTGCTGCATCTGAAGTCCGTGACTGGTCAAGCTTTCGGTTGACACTCCAGGTTCTTTGCTCCAATAAAAAAGCTCGCCGTACTACCTGATTGACTTCGGCAGCATGGCGAGCCTTGTGTGGTCAACCGTCAAGAAAGACATTGGGGGAGCTTGGACCCCCTCACCTGCATCCTCTCCCCCCAGGGGAGAGGAAAAGGAGGGAGCACCATTTGAAATCGTGCCTACGAGGCTCCATTGCTTTGCGTCCTCCGATTTCTCGGAGATTGCCTTTATCGGTCTCTAACAACAAGATTAATCTATTGATTTAACAGTTGTGTAAAAATCTTGTGAAATTTTTGTAAAATTGTTTGGGCTCTATGAATATTTAGCAATTTTAATGGTTAAAGTCAAGGAGTTTTTGGGACTTTTGGGAAGTATAGCGATGGGTCCTTTTTTTTCCGAAGGACCCAGGATTTGTTTGGGTCTCCAGCCTTTGGGCGGCCACAGAGTGCCGCCCCTACGGGTAACCATCCCGATAAATCGGGATCGCCACTACGCAGTGGGCGATTTTCCGCTCACCCCCGTGCCGTGGCCCGTGCCACGGCACGGGCAGGCTTTCTCCTCTCCCACAAGGGGAGAGGAAATGGAGAGAGCACGATTTGAAATCGTGCCTACATTGGGCGAGCAAGCTCGCCCCTACGCGGTTTCTACGCAGGCTGAAGCTCCGAAAGAGTCCGACGCCTCTTCCGAGTCTTGTCGGACCTGCGGCTACCTCAAAACCTCCCTTTCGGGAGGACTCCACAACAGCTTATTCTTTAAGGAGCTTTATGGTGGTGGTGATATGGTGGAGGGTTGAACCCTTTTTGTACTGAGAGGCTTTTTTGTTTGCTTCCTTGACTGCCTGGTAACCGTATTCCTTAATGAGATGGATGTAGATTTCGATTTTGGTGAGGTCTTTGGGTTCGTTGAGCTGGCTGGATAGAGATTGGGCCTGGAGGGTAATTTCATCACCATACTTTTCTTTTAATGAGTCGATTTTCCTCTGGAATTCCTCAGGTGAGATAAGCGAGTTTACCTGGTAGATGTTGGCTTGCCTCTGACCAAACTCTTCCTCTGTCCTCTCTCCGCGCAGGACTTCGATAATATCCTCTCTTTCCAGTTCTAACAAGGCCAGGGAGATAGTGTAGTCGCTAAGTCCGTAAATTGTGGAAAGGTCTTCCTGGCTTCGGAACCAGTACGGGTTCTTGACGCTCTTTTCGGCTTCCAGAAGGGAGATTAGATAAAGATATTTTGCTCTCAGGGAGAGCCTTTCGGGAAGGTTGTATTCCAAATATTTGAAAGGAAGGGCGAAATAATCCTGGGTGGGTGATTTGAGGAGAATGATTTCCTTCTTACGGGTATTGTATTTCAGGAGTTTGTATCTTTTCTGGAGCCTCTTTAAAGGACGCCTCAACTTCTCATAGTAGTATTCCCTTCCATTGGTATGCGGTGGAGCTTTATAGCCGAGTAGGCGCGCATATTTTTCATAATCTAACTTTAAGGTATCGCTCCTGGTTATCTGGCTTTCCTTAAGGAAAAGTAAGTAGAGGTCGAAGGCTTTGTCGGCTCTGTCTTTGACCAGTCTTCTGCCTGCTCGAGGGGAGAGCAGGAACTCTTCTGGAAGGAAAAGGCCTTCCTTTTCTGTAGGGACTGGTGGAATCTTCTGGATGATTATGTCGGACAAGGACTCTCTAATAGCTTGAGCTGTCTCTTTTGAATCGATGATGATTGATATCTCATGGTTGTTATAGAAGGCTGTCTTCGACCAGTTTGTGCTGCCGAAGATGCAAATCCGGGAGTCAATAACGATGGCTTTGCTGTGGAGGTAGGTTTTTGGGGTGTCGTAGTAAACATCAATTCCATTTCTGCGAAGGGTCTCAAATGCAAGTTGGCTCTCTTTAAACCTTTCATTTTCGAGGATTACTTTTACCCTGGCGTCCTTCTTTCGGGCTTCGATGAGGTCATTAATCAGGATATTGACAGGATTTGTAGAATTTTCGGGGTCCATAATCATAAAATACATAACTATGTCAATTGATTGCTGAGCTTGACTGAGTGCTTTGTGAACGGCTGGGAAATAGTCACTGCCGATGAGGATTTCTGGCTTTTGGGAAGCGGTGGCAAGGTTGGAAAGGGGTACTAATTGGAGAACAAAAGAAAGGACAAGAATAGAGATGAGGATATATCTTCTCATTCTCTTCCTTTCTCTTCTTCAAAAAGCTCGTGCTCGTCAGGCCGTTTACAAATCTGGACAATTTTATTTCTTGATTTTTCTCCTTGAACTATTTTTATCTGGTTCTTTTTCACTTTAAATTCTTCAGAGAATAATTCAATCAAAAGTCTATTTGCTTTTCCCCTTTCAGGTGGTGCGGTCAGATGAACCTTCCAGCAGTCTCCTTCCTTCTTGATTTCATTCTTTCTGGCTTTGGGAATAACTTTAACATTTAAAATCATTACATAACCTTTTTTCAAAGAAACCTTGAAGCTGTTAAGTCAAATCTTAGGAAAACCTTTTGGCGAAGGAAATCTTCGCAATCATAACGCGGAGCTATCGCACCGCTACTCCCCCTCACCCCTCCCTCTCCCCATAGGGGAGAGGATTTATATAAAAATGGTCGCTGTCCCTATTTATTGCTAAAAAATGGGCCCACCCCGATATGAATCGGGGGACTCTCCCGATATGTATCGGG
>Ga0315289_10003455_pt1 | contig 23923 bp, 20 predicted proteins | sample YL17G11_40_MG_FD_203452 | JGI IMG/M metagenome (GOLD analysis project Ga0315289, IMG submission 203452) | Sediment microbial communities from Yellowstone Lake, YNP, Wyoming, USA - YL17G11_40 | ecosystem: Environmental > Aquatic > Freshwater > Lake > Sediment | place: USA: Wyoming | collected...
TCAACAGCACGCTCTGGTTGCCCAGCACGAAGCCCGCGTCCGCCAGCCTGGCCAAAGCAAGCCGGGACTCGGGCGTGATCTCCTTGGGGTGGTTAAAGTGCGTGTTGATCCACACCGGCTGGTACTTGTTGAGCACGTTCAGCAACTCGTCGGTGACCCGCTGCGGCAGCACCACCGGTATACTCGTGCCGTAGCGCACGATCTCCACGTGGGGGATCTCGTGTAGCCGGGCCACGATGTACTCCAGCCGCTCGGTGGACAGTGTAAATGGATCGCCGCCGCTCAGGAGGACGTCGCGCACGCCCTTCGTTTGTCGCACGTAAGCGATCATCTCGTCAATCTGGGCTTGCGAGCGCGGCCTGTCTGTCTCGCCGGCCATCCGCCGCCGCGTGCAGTGGCGGCAATACATGGCGCACTGGTCGGTGACCAGGAACAGCACCCGGTCCGGGTAGCGGTGAGTAAGCCCAGGCACGGGCGAATCCACGTCCTCGTGCAGCGGGTCGGCCATGTCCTCGGCGCTGATCCGCGTCTCGAGGATCGTCGGCACCGCCCGCGTGCGGATGGGGCAGGAGGGATCATCGGGGTCCATCAGGCTGGCATAGTAGGGCGTGATGGCCATGCGCAGTTTGTTCAGCGACTTTTCGATGACCTCTTTCTCTTCGTCCGTCAGGTGGATCACCTGGCTCAGCTCGGCAACGGTCGTGATGCGGTTGGCCACCTGCCAGTGCCAGTCGTTCCACCGCACCTCGTCCACGTCCTGCCACAGCGGAATACTCCGATAGGGTCTTCTTTCCGTCATTCTACAATCCTTTCGGTAAAGTGGGGCAGGCTTTCTAGCCTGTCGCAATCGTCTCCCACTTCTCGGTGAAGTGTATGCCCAACCGTTCCAGTTCGGCCAGGACCGGTCCGTAGATTTCTGGAATCACCGGCGTGTGGACGCCGCTCAGGTTGATCTGCCCCTGCAAGATCAGTTTGACGCCGATCGCCGCCGGCAGGCCGACCGTCCGCGACATGGAGGTGTCGCCGTGCGGAATCCCAAAGTCAATCATCGTCGAGATGATCCTCTTGCTGTGGGGCAGGCTTTCCAGCCTGCCACTGTAGGGCAGGCTTTCCAGCCTGCCACTGTGGGGCAGGCTTTCCAGCCTGTCACTGTGGGGCAGGCTTTCCAGCCTGTCGCTGTGGGGCAGGCTTTCCAGTCTGTCGCTGTGGGGCAGGCTTTCCAGCCTGCCACTGTGGGGATACTCGGCGATGAGTTCGTGCTGCAGAATCAGCAAATCCCGCTCCCCCTCTTCGTACTGCATCTTCTCCAACATGCGCGCGGTCAGGACGTCTATCGGCGCACCTTCCCGCAGCGGCAGCAGATCATTGCTCAAGAGCCCCAGCCATTCCAGATTATATATGACCGGTGAATCTTCCGCAACCTTCAAATAGGCGGCCAGGTCCTTTTTGAGGTTGCCCTTGCTCCCGATCAGCCTGGCCGTGAACTGGGCAAACGTTAACCCGGCAATGTCGTCCCGTTTCTTTTCGTCGAGCAAGCCCAGCTCTGCGATCTTTCGCAGCGTCGCGCACCACCCCACGTTGCGCAGCGTGCCACGGAACATGCTCCTGGCGCTCGTGATGCCGTAGGTCTGCATGTAGGGCAGGCTGTCACGGTTGGGGTAGCCCTCGAAATCCAGCATCTTCCCGTCAACTTCCACGGGCACAGTCCAATAGTGCTCGAACAGCGTCTCACCGGGGACGGACACTTCCTGGCCGTCCTTCAGATAGCGGGCCGGGTTCTTGCCCGCCAGGAGTACACCCCGGGGGCTCCAGGAGAACTTGTAGCCGAACGGGTTGGTGTTGGCCTCCGGCGCGGGCAGCCCGCCGCACCAGGAGGTGAAACTGGTGATCTCCCCGCCGTCGTGCTGCACGCGGTGGATGACCTTCATCGCCGTCATGTGGTCAATGCCCGGGTCCACGCCGATCTCGTTCAGCAGGATGACGCCCGCCTCTTTCGCGGCCCTGTCCAGTTGGGCCATGGACTCTTTGACGTAGGACGTGGTGACCATGTGCTTGCGGTGCTTGACGCACAGCCTGGCGACCATCGGGTGATAGGCGTAGGGCAAGAGGCTGACGGCCAGGTCGGCCTGGCGGATCAGATCCTCCACGGCCGCCTCGTCGTGCACGTTCACCTGGCGCGCCTCCCCCTGCGGATGGCCCTGGATGATGTCCTGGGCCTTGCTGACGGTACGGCTGGCCACAGTGACGTGAAAGTCTGGCTGGTCCAGCAAATAGCGGGCGTGCGCACCCGCAACCAGGCCAGCGCCGAGAACGAGAACCCTTTTCATCTCATACCCTCCTCAATCGCGATTTGCGCTCTGCAATTTGCTATTTGCTATTTGCTATTTGCTATTTGCTATTTGCTATTTGCTATTTGCTATTTGCTATTCGCTATTTGCTATTTGCTATTCGCTATTCGCTATTTGCTATTTGCTATTCGCTATTCGCTACATGAGTTGTTCGATGTAACGGTAATCCGGCGTCAGTTCGCCCCGGTGGGCGATCACGGCCCGCCTGATCTCCGGCGGAAGTGCCAGTTGCTCGAAGGGCGCCGAGAAGTCAGCCTGCGCGATGGCCGGGATGAATGCCGAGAGCACCCGGCTAAAGTCCACCGAGGCGTCCCGGGGCAACTCGCTCGGCAGGATGTCCACCGCCATCACCACCGGTCCCTCTCCTGCGTAGCCATCGGCCGCTTCGCCGGTGAAGGGGTCGTAGACAAAGACGGGCCTGTCTGCTTCAGTGCTACGGACAGTACATTCGATCGCCCCCCCGATGTCGCAACTGATGTCGCCGATGACCCGTAGGCGGGGTTGGCCCACGCTGTACAGTTGCTTGAGATATTCGTTCGTGACGAGCCTGGGATACTTGTCCTCCCAGTAGATGCAATTCACGACCGTCGTCAGGTAGGGCAGGTAACTCTCGAACCTGCCCCGGTACTTTTCAGGGTGCTTGTAGTAATCCTGCAACTCGAAGCGGGTCCCCGGCGAGACGGGCTCGGCCGTGTGCTCTTCCTTGAACACCGCCTTGTAGATCACGTTCGTCGCATGGTCCGAGCGTTCGGCAAGCGAAGCGACTTCCTGAGGTTCTATCTCCACGATGGGTAGAAGGTCGAGGATCTCCCAGACCCCGCGAGCAACGTTCCCATATCCGGCAATGCCACAGATCAGGGGAGTCACTGGCTCGGGGAGGCCCTCGACTTTGAGCTCCTGGCCCACTTTGGAAACGGCTTCCTTAACACTCGCCAGGTCTTTGTACTCGTACGTGTGGCGGAGTTGGCTGAAAGGATTGGGCATCCCTTCCCACTCCAGGCGCTGCCCCAGCGCCCACAGCGTCTCAACCATCCCGGCCAGCCCCGCGTGTCGCCCGAAAAAGATCAGCCGCCGCCCGTTCCCATCGGTGATCCTTTCATAGTCAATCAGCGTGCACCCCAACTCCAGCATCTTTCTGAGCATAGGCATGTTGAAGGGCTGACCCTTGACGACGTGGGCAAAGAAGACGTAGGTCTTCCCCGGCTCAAAAAAGTCCATTGGCATCTCTTTCACGGCAAAGACGATGGGACAGGCGGAAAGGTCCTCCCGCACAAGCGCGCCCGCCTGGGTGAACTCTTCCTCTGCAAAGACCCGGATGGGCGAAGGTTGTACTCGCACCTCGATGCCATGTTCTTCCCTGAGCCTCCTGGCGTCCTCGGGCGTCACCGGCACGCGGCGCTCCCAGCGGCTCTTGTCCTCTCGACGAACTCCGATTTGTATAGTCATATCCTAACTTCCTTTGCGTCACGTATTACGCCTCACGCCAACGTCACTCCTCTGCCTCCCAAGTCGGAGACCAACGATAACTCAGTTTATAACTGCGGACGATCATCAGCGTCTCCACAGAACGGATACCGGGAATCATCTGGATCTGCTGAGTGAGCAAGCGGGTGAGGTGGTGCAGGTCACGACAAAAGACCTCGATCATCAGGTCAAAGCGGCCCAGCGTCATGACCAGATAACTGACCTCGGGGAGATCCGTGATCGCTCGGGCGACCTGGTCTACCGCGCTAGGCTCGACCGTCACGCCGACCAGGGCCGGGGCCTGAAAGCCCAGCGCAGAAGGGTCCACGATCCCCACGTTGCGGATGATGCCTTCCTCGACGAGGTTCCGATAGCGGGCGCGGATCGTCGTCTCGGAGACGCCAGCCTGTTTGGCGATCTGGGTGAAAGCTGCCCGCCCGTCTGCCTGCAGAGTCTGCAGAATGAGTTTATCCAGATCGTCCATAGTCCCTCTGGAAGGTTGGGTTTGGTCCCGGTTCATGCTTACTCACTCCTGCCAGGTTCGAAAATCAACGCTCCGATTCCATTCTAGCACATAATTCGACGCCCGTCAATCGTTTCACTTCGTCTTTCAGGCAAAATCGGCATTCTGGCGTTGGTACCATTTGTTTTGTGCGAGGGCAGACGGGTCGGAATTGACGGTCAATTGGGGATGTGATATACTGGAGTGCGGGAGATCGAGGAATGGAGGAGAGGCGTAGACTGGGATACGAGGACGTGCGCCCTCTGCTGGACCGTTTGCTGGTCCTATTGCAGGCGCGGCTGGGCGAGCGGCTGCTCGCCGTAGCACTCTATGGCTCCCTGGCGCGGGGGCAGGCACATCCTGACAGCGATATGGACCTTCTGGTCGTGTACTGCGGTGACAAGATGGCAATCTTCGACCAGTTTATGGAGATGCGGCTGTACGACCTGGAACACACACGAGAGTGGATCGAACTGAAAAGCGAGGGTATCAAGCCTGACCCCTACCCGGTCTTCTTTAACCAGGCCGAACTGGCAGATACGCCGTGGCTTCTGCTCGACATCCAGGATCACGGCATCGTCCTATATGACCCGCATGCCATCTTACAACGCAAACTCGAGAGCCTGCGCCGCCGGCTCAAGGAACTGGGATCGCGCAAGGTAGTTCTGGGCGACGGAAGTTGGTATTGGGACCTGAAGCCCGACTGGAAGCCAGGGGAGGTGATCGAACTGTGACCAACCATGAGCGGGCAGCCAGCATATTCCGCGGAGCGGAGTGGGCATACCACGACATGGAGCGGGCATTGGCAGAGAAGGAATGGAACATCGCTGTGCGCCGTGCTCAGGAAGTCGTGGAATTGGCGCTGAAGGGGCTACTGGCTTTGATGGGAGTGGACTACCCTAAAGAGCATGACCCGGCCGACGTCTTTGCCCGCGCTGTCCACGAACGCGGGTTGGCCATGGAGGGGAAAACGTTAGAGGAGATTCGCGTCTTCTCTGCTCGCCTGGCCCATCGTCGGGCTCCGGCCTTCTACTTCGAGATACGCGTCGAGGAGCAAGAGGCACGCCAGGCAGCAAAGGACGCGGCACACATGCTTGTCTGGACACAGGAATGGCGGAAGTGGCTGGAGAAAACGTGAACCGTCATCCTGTGCCAAATGTCGGATAACGTGTGGGCATGGCAGGAGGCAAAGGTGCTACAAGGAAGCCCTCGAAAACTCAGGTGCGTGCCCATCCTCGGCCTGTTCACCGCACTCGTGCTATTGGCAACGGCCTGCAGGGGCGTGACGACGCCCACCTCACCCGCAACCGAGACAGGTTCCGCCTCTGTAAGCGCGTCGGATCACACCCCACCCAGAGTAGATCAGGCGCAGAATATACAACGCCCTCCGTACACCCAATCCACCAGGCTCAGATTCGACCATTTCAGCCTCGAACAGGGCCTCTCCCAGAGTGGTGCTCTATGCATGCTACAGGACCGCCGGGGCTTCGTATGGATTGGCACCGAGGACGGGCTGAACCGCTTCGACGGCTACAACTTCATCGTGTACCGGCCTGACCCGCAAGACCCCCATAGCCTGAGCGATGGCCACATTCTGTCCATGGTCGAAGGCCGATCCGGTGTGCTCTGGATTGGCACGTACGGCGGCGGCCTGAATCGCTATGACCCCCAGACGGGCCATTTCGACCATTACCGGAACGACCCAGCCGACCCCAACAGTTTGAGCGACGATCACGTCTTCTCCGTGTATGAGGATCGAACGGGCCTGCTCTGGGTTGGCACTCGTGATGGTGCGCTCAATCGGTTCGATCCACAGGCGAAGCAGTTCGTCCGTTACCAAAACGACCCCTATGATCCTCACAGCCTGAGCCAGGGGACAAGTTTGACCGTCTTCGAAGATTCGGCCGGCGTGCTGTGGGTCGGCACTGGCGGTGGGCTCAATCGCCTGGACCGGGAAACCGGGCAGTTTGTCCATTATCAGAACGATCCCGCCGACCCTCACAGCCTGAGCAACAGTGCCGTCCAGGCAATCTACGAAGACCGCTCAGGCGTGCTCTGGTTTGGCACTGCCGGCGGGGGTTTGAACCAACTTGATCGGGAGACGGAGACCTTCGTCCACTACCAGAACGATCCCGGCGACCCGCATAGCCTGAGCAACGACAACGTTACATCCATACTCGAAGATTCGGCGGGGCTACTGTGGGTTGGCACAGCCGATGGCCTCAATCGCCTGGACTTGTCCCGAGCCAGGGCCCTGAGCCTGTCGAAGGGGCAGCCGAAGGATCGGGAAACCGGACAGTTCACCCGTTTCCGCCATGACCCCAATGACCCATCTAGCCTGAGCAAGGATGATGTCAGGTCAATCATCGAAGACCAGGCGGGTGGGCTGTGGATTGGAACCTATGGTGCCGGCCTCAACCGCTACGATCGTCAAATGGAGCGCTTCGCTCTTTATCAGGTTGACCCCCATGACCCCAATAGCCTGAGTGGGAACAGCGTATGGACCGTGGTCGAGGATTCAGCGGGTGTGCTGTGGATTGGCACGGACGGCCAGGGCCTCAACCGGTTCGACCGGGCAGCGAACCAGTGGCGCCATTACCAGAACGACCCCGCTGACCTGCACAGCCTGAGCAACAACACCGTCATAGCGATAACCGAAGACCGCGCAGGGATACTTTGGGTTGGCACGTCTGAGGGGCTCAACCGGTTCGACCGCGAGGCAGAGCGGTTTGCCCGCTACCAATACGATCCCGCCAATCCGTATAGCCTGAGCAGCAATACGATCTGGTTCATCCACGAAGATCGTCTTGGTGCGCTGTGGATCGGAACAACCCGGGGTCTGAACAAACTGGACCGCAAAACAGGGCAATTCACCCGCTACCTCAACGACCCAGACGATCCTCACAGTCTGAGCGACAACGACGTCGGATCTGTCTTGGAAGACCGGGCGGGCGTGCTCTGGTTTGGAACCCATCGCGGGCTGAACAGGCTTGATCGAGACACCGGGCAATTTACCCACTACCAAAACGATCCCGATGATCCGCAGAGCCTGAGCCACGACATCGTCTTCTCGATCTACGAAGACCGGGCCGGCACGCTATGGCTCGGTACCTGGGGCGGCGGCCTCAACAGGCTTGTCCTGAGCCAAGGCCCTGAGCCTGTCGAAGGGGCAGCCGAAGGATTTGACAGGCAGAATGAAACCTTTGCCCATTACCGGGTGAAAGATGGGCTGCCGAACGACGTGATCTATGGCATCCTCGAGGACGATCGCGGCAATCTCTGGCTGAGCACGAACAACGGAATCTCCAGGTTCGACCCGCGCACAGAGACCTTCAAAAACTATGACGTCGGCGATGGGCTACAGAGCGCCGAGTTTAACTTCAATGGCTACTTCAAGAGCCAGAGCGGTGAGATGTTTTTTAGCGGCATCAACGGGTTCAATGCGTTTTACCCCGATCGCGTCATAGACAATCCCTACGTGCCCCCTATCGTGTTGACGTCGCTGACGCAAGGCGGTCAGCTTGTCCTGAGCGAAGCCGAAGGAGCGGTGAATTTCGGCCAGGCTGTTGAAGCATTGACGCAAGTCACCTTCGAGTGGCCGAACAACGACTTTGCGTTTGAGTTTGCCGCGCTCAGTTACTTCCAGCCGGAGAAGAACCAGTACGCCTACGTGCTGGAGGGCTACGATGAAGGTTGGAATACCATCGGAACCAAACGATTCGGGCGCTATACCAACCTGCCGGGCGGAACCTACACCCTCAGGCTGAAAGGCTCAAACAACGATGGGGTGTGGAACGAAGATGGCCTTGCGGTGAAAGTCACCATCGTCCCGCCGTTCTGGGCCACCTGGTGGTTCAGGACCATCGTCGCCCTGATACTGGCAGGAACGGCGGTGGGGGGCTACCGGTTGCGCGTCAGGAACGTCGAGGCGCGCAGCCGTGCGCTCGAAAGGCAGGTGGCCAGCCGCGCCAAAGAACTGGCCGCGCTCAACGCCATCGCCGCCACCGTGAGCCAATCGCTGGAGCTGGACGAGATCCTCGACGGCGCGCTGGACAAGACACTGCAGGTTATGGAGATCGAAAGTGGCGGAATCTATCTCCTGGATGAAGATACCGGGGTGCTGACGATCGCCGTCCAGCGGGGATTCAACCCCCAGTTCGTGGCCGAGATTGACCGTCTGAAGGTCGGCGAGGGCTTTTCCGGGCGCGTGGCCCAGTCCGGCGAAGCGTTGGTGGTCAGGAACGTCTCGGCCGACCCTCGCCTCACCAGGATGGCCGTGCGGGAGGAAGGGCTCCACTCCCTGGCCAGCGTCCCACTGAGTTCGAAGGGCAAGGCGTTAGGGGCGCTGTTCGCCGTGACGCGCGGCTATCGCGAGTTCACCGACCAGGACGTCCAGTTGCTCACCTCCATCGGCCACCAGATCGGCGTGGTGATCGAGAACGCCAGGCTCCTCAAAGTCGAGCGGCGGCGGGCCGAGCAATTCCGCGTCATCACCGAGGTGGGGCGCCACCTGGCCTCCATCCTGGATATTGACGAGTTGCTGGGAGAGATCGTCCGCCTGCTCAAAGAGACCTTTGGCTACCACCTGATCACCATTGGCCTGATCGAGCCTGTCCTGAGCGAAGCCGAAGGAGGCGATCAGGTCGTCTTCAAAGCGGGAGCCAAGACGGACTGGCCCGAGCCCCAGTTCCTCCCTGCGCCGCTCAAACTTGTCCTGAGCGAAGCCGAAGGAGTGGGCGGCAGGGGCATCACCGCATGGGTGGCCGCCACAGGTGAACCACTTCTGGCGTCCGACGTCAGCCAGGAACCCCGCTACGTCGTGTGGCCCGACGCGGCCGAGACGCGCTCGGAGTTGGCCGTGCCGCTGAAGACCAAGTCCGGCGTCATCGGCGTGCTGAACGTCGAAAGCGACCAGTTGAACGCCTTCGACGAGAGCGACGTCGAGGTGCTCCAATCGCTGGCCAACCAGGCCGCCATCGCCATCGAGAACGCCCGCCTGTACGAGCAGGCCCAGCGACTGGCGGTCGTGGAGGAGCGCGGCCGGCTGGCCCGCGAACTCCACGATTCGGTCACCCAATCGCTGTATAGCTCGACGCTCCTGGCCGAAGCGGGGCAGCGGTTGGCCAAAGCCGGGGACATGGAGCGCGCGCAAGGGTATCTCTCCCGGCTCGGTGAGATCACCCAGCAGGCGCTCAAGGAGATGCGGCTGCTGGTCTACCAGTTGCGGCCGTTGGCGCTGAGCGAGGTCGGGCTGGTGGGGGCGCTGCAACACCGGCTGGACGCCGTCGAGCGGCGGGCGGGCGTGGAGGCGCGCCTGGTCGTGGAGGGGCAGGTCGAACTGCCAGCGACCGTGGAAGAGGAACTCTACCGCATCGCGCAGGAAGCGCTGAACAACGCGCTGAAGCACGCCGCCCCCACCCTGGTGACGGTAACGATTCGCGCCGACGGCGAGCACGTCGAGTTGGAGGTTGCAGACAACGGCCGCGGCTTCGATCCCCAGACCGTGACCAATAATGCAGGCATCGGGTTGACCAGCATGCACGAACGCGCACAGAAACTGGGGGCAACGCTCGATGTCACCTCGGCACCGGGGGAGGGGACGAGGGTGAGGGTAACTCTAGGAGGTACACACAATGCCTGAAACTATCCGCATTCTAATCGCCGACGACCACGCCGTCGTGCGGGAAGGACTGCGCGCGCTGATCGACACCGAACCCGGGATGGAGTTGGTGGGTGAAGCCGCCGATGGGGTCGAAGCGGTACAGCGGGCACGTTCGCTGCAGCCCGACGTCATCTTGCTGGACCTGGTCATGCCCCGCATGGGCGGCCTCGAGGCCATTGGCCAGATCAAGCAGGAGAACCCTGACGCGCGCATCCTGGTCCTCACCAGTTTTGCCGAAGACGAAAAGGTCTTCTCGGCCATCAAGGCCGGCGCGCTCGGCTACCTGCTGAAGGACGCCTCACCCCCGGAACTGCTCCATGCCATCCGTGAGGTGTACCGGGGTGAGCCATCCATGCAACCGACCATTGCCCACAAGGTGATGCGCGAACTTCAGCGGGCGTCGAATCTGCCGCTCACGGAGGAACCGCTGACGGGGCGCGAAGTGGAGGTGCTGAGGCTGGTGGCGCAGGGGCTGGCAAACCAGGAGATTGCCGAAAAGTTGTTCGTCAGCGAGCGCACGGTGCGCGCGCACGTCAGCAACATCCTGGGCAAATTGCACCTGGCGAACCGCACCCAGGCGGCGCTGTACGCCTTCCGAGAAGGCCTGGCCAGCCTGGATGCGGACACAGACTGAGAGTTATTGGCCTTTTGTCGTATCCGTTACCTGGGCATTCGACTTAGCAAAGACCGCTTTGAAAGCGGTCTTTTTGTTTTAGGCCAGAATCTGTCTCCTGACCGATGCGCGCCGGGCCGAAGCGTGCTATGATGCTATCAAAGAACGTGGGAGAGAGGAAAATGGATTTGAATCGCGCATCGACATTGATTGTAACAGGGCGGAATTCCCTGCAGAATGGCCTGCTGGCCTTGACGACGGCCATGCCCCAGTTAGAAGTCGTTGATGAAGCGGGTGATGCCTCTATGGCGTTGAGGATGGTGGATGAGCATCGCCCGGACCTGGTGCTGCTGGACGCTGATCTGCCCGGCAACGAGGCCTGGGCGGTTTTGAAGCACATCAAGGCCGGGTGTCCCCACACCCACTGCATCGTCCTGGCCGACGACGTCCAGCAGCAACAGGACGCGGAGACGTTGGGTGCCGACGCCGTGGTGCTCAAAGGCACCCCTCCGGCGAAACTCATCGCGGCTATCGAGGGATTGCTGCCCCAGCCAAAAGCGTGAGAGTAGCAAAGGAGAAAACAAAAGTCATCCAGGTTGTCAGCTTTGTCGAGGTAATGCGATGAGCACCGAGACAATCTTTCGTGCAGCCTTCTGGGTCTTGCTGGGCGGGCTGTGGGTGATGCGGGTCTATCTCCTGCGCCGCACACGCCAGGCCGGAGAACGGCCGCTGCCTGACCGAAAATCCGTTGAACGCGAGGGGCGCGGGCTGTTTGTAGGCCGAATGGTAGTCCTCCTTTTTCTGGCGGCTATATTGGTGTTATACGCGCTCGACTCGCCATGGCTGAGGACGCTCTCGATCCCCCTGCCGGATGGGTTGCGGTGGGTCGGATTCGCCCTGGGGCTCGTCGGTCTGGGGCTGTGGACCTGGACACAGGCCGTGCTGGGAAAGGAGTATTCGCCCCAACTGCAGTTGCGCGACCGGCATCGCCTGGTGACCGGTGGGCCGTATGCCCGCATGCGACATCCGATGTACACGGCAATGTCTGTCGTGGGGATCGCCTTTGCGCTCGTGACGGCCAACTGGTGCTTTGTGCTGTTTGCGGTGGCGCTGATCGCTGGATTTGTAGTCCGCGCCCCCCGCGAAGAACAGATGATGCTTCAGGCATTTGGGGAAGAATACCGGGCCTACATGCAGAGGACGGGCAGGTTCTTCCCGAAACTCTTACCCGATCCTGTTCCCCTTTCCCGTCGCGGACGATGATCGCCCTTTGACCAAAATCGAGGTCTTTGACCCGCAGCCGCAGGCACTCCATGAGTCGCAAGCCGCTGCTATAGAGCAACCTGGCCATCAGTTGGTGTGTGCCCGGCAGATGGCTGAGGACGCGGTGCACCTCGTCTTTGGTCAGCACGGTAGGCAGGCGTTTGGGCTTCGAGGCGCGCAGGGCGTCAATGGGGCCATCCAGGTCCTGGTGCAGCACTTCACGGTAGAGAAACAGGAGCGCACTGAAGGCCTGGTTTTGGGTAGAAGCGGCCACGTTCTGCTCCACAGCCAGGTGGGTGAGAAAGGCTTCGATTTCGGTGCGGCCCATTTCGTTGGGATGGCGCTTGTCATGGAACAGGATGAAGCGGGTGATCCACCCGACGTAGGCCTCTTCGGTGCGGATGGAGTAGTGCTTGAGACGGATGGCGTCACGGACACTTCGACAGAGCTCAGTGCAGGCTTGATCGAGGAGTTTCTTGGGGCGTTGTTCCATATTTCACCTCGGAGTGCTTGACTTACCAGATATTGTGCTGTATACTATTCATCAAGCTAGGGATATGCGAATGTCGGCCACCTTTTCCAGATTATACCACAGGATAAATTCCGTGTAAATCTCCAGATGGGTAAATTAGATAGGAAAAAATCTGCAAAAGACTCTGGTATTGGGAGATTAGGCGGAAAGAAATAGACGGGGAATATTCCGCATAATCAGTAGTTAGCCTCATAGTATCTATCGTGCCAGCCCTAGACATCACGGGAGTGGATATATGAAACCAGAAAACATTCAGGCCCTCGTCACAATCATAACGGCAGTAGTGTCAGCAATACTCCCTTTTACGATTGAACAAATTTGGCGCTCAGTTCAACAGAAAAAAAGGAAGCCACCAGTAATTCTTTTGCCTGAAGGTGTAGTGATTCCCCCTCGCAAACCGAGAATCAGTTGGCGCGTGGTTCTAGCGTTTTCCTTACTACTGGCAATTCCAGGTGGTTTTGCAGGTTACTTCTGGGGAACAAGGCTTGCTGGATCCCCCTTTGTATTGAATGACGGCAGTACTCAGAACGACAGTCTTCCGGCTACACCGAGTACTGCTACTCCAACTACGAGTGCCATTACCTCTCCGGTACCAGGCATCATATCAACCCCAACGACCACACCGACACCGATTCCTAGGGGCGAGCCATTGATGGAGATAAACTTCGCATGGAGGGATGATGGTCGTTGCAACGATTACGACCCAAATGTGCTAGGCTACGACAATCAGCAGTATTATATTAAACCTGGGGTAAACGGATACGTTGCTATTTGCCACGCGAATGACAATTTGGAGCCGCAAGGCAGTTTACAGATCAGCGCATTTCCTGAGAGTGACTTCCTGTATTATGGCTTTGGGGTGTTATTTGGGTGGGCTGGTGGTGGCCTCTCAACCACGGACGCATGTATTTTTGGAGTACGGCGCAATTTTTTAGGGTACACTGAGGCTGTCTTTCTAGAAAGGGCGAGTGGGGTAAACTCAGCTTCAACTCAAGTGTTGCACTCAGTCACCCTAGATAACAACCCTCACACGCTGCGAGTGGCGCTTCATGCAAGTGGTTTAGCACAGGGTTATTTGGACGAACGCTTCATTGCCGAGCATAGATTTACCCGGTGCAGTGCTGGACCAGTAGGGTTTGTGGCGTGGGGACCAGGAGACAAGAAAATCTATTTCGACGATTTCAAGCTCTTTGGACTACCATAACTCAGTCGAGATGAGGCAGTTGCAATTGAGGGGGCTTAAGAGCAGGGCTAACCTTGCGTGCAGCCGACCGCGCTACCGCGCGCGCAAATCGAAGGCCACACGCGCTTCAAGCAGGTTTTGTAGCGAGCTGGGTATCACGCACCCGCGCGGCGGCTGAACCGCGTGCCGTTGGGCCGCTCGTTGCAGTCAAAATCGGGTCGAGTATTCACGGCCTGTTACTTTCCAGCAAATGACAGAGAAGGAGTAATGGAACATGGACATCACTTTCTACGACTCGCATGGTAATCCAACGGCATATGCAGAAGACGGAGAGCATATCTATTTGTTTTCAGGAAAGCCCGTTGCGTATATTGACGACTCATCCGTCTATGCATACAGCGGTAGACACCTAGGGAGATTCGAAGACGGATGGATTCGCGACAATCAAGGTGATTGTGCATTCTTCACAGAACACGCATCGGGCGGGCCGATGCAACCAATGAAAGGCATGAAGCCCATGAAGGGTATGAAGGGGATGAAGCCCATGAAGGGTATGAAACAAATGAAACCCATGCGCCCCATGAACTCGTTGTCATGGTCAGAACATTCAGGAATTCGCTTTTTTGAATCCTGACGCGCTATGCAAACCTTCCCGCAAGTTTGAGAGGCCATCAATGTCAATGCGGGGTCTTCCAAATCATAGTGCGGCCCAACCCAGCTTGCAGCCGACGCCGCTTCTTGGCCTTGTATCGCGGCACGATTTGGTTTTGTGGGGCACTTTGAATTGAAGCGCACTTTGGAAAAGTCGCGGCGCGGCTGAAGCAAACCGTTAGGCCGCATATTCAGATATCACACAATGAACAGCAATAACGCGGAAAAGGGGAGTGTTATTTATGCGCATTGCTATTATTGCTCCAGGAAGTCGCGGGGATGTTCAACCCTACATTGCTTTGGGAAAGGGCTTGGAAAAGGCCGCTCACGTTGTGCGGCTGGTGACCCATCAAAACTTTGAAATGCTAGTCAATTCGCATGGGTTAGAGTTTTGGCCCGTCGAAGGCAATGTGCAGGATATCGCTCAAAGCAAAGAAATGCGTGAGCTTTTGGAGAGAGGGAATTTCCTCGCCGTTATGTCGCAGATGGCAAAAGAAGCCCAACGCGGAGCTCTTGCTTTGGCAGAGGGAGGTTTAGCAGCTTGTAGGGGTATGGATCTGGTGCTCGCAGGAATAGGCGGTCTGTTCGTTGGCCTTGCCCTTGCAGAGAAGTTGGGGCTTCCGTTTCTGCAGGCCTATTACATTCCCTTTACTCCTACTCAAGCCTTTCCCAGTTTTCTTTTTCCCAAGCTCCCATCGTGGTTCGGAGGTTCTCTTAATCGCTTGTCTCATCATCTTACCCGACAGATCATGTGGCAGGGGTTTCGGTCAGCCGATAGGCTGGCGCGACAGAAAGTGCTTGGCTTGCCCGCGGCCCCGTTTTGGGGACCATACAATACCGACCGCGTTCATCACTATCCAATTCTCTATGGATTCAGCCCATCAGTCATCCCCCCATCATCTGATTGGGATAGTAATATTCATGTCACCGGTTATTGGTTCTTGGATCCAGCAGCTGATTGGACCCCGCCCCCAGCCCTGATGGAGTTTCTGCAGGCCGGTTCCCCTCCTGTCTATGTCGGGTTTGGGAGTATGAGCAATCGAAAACCAGAAGAAACCGCCGATCTCGTCTTGCAGGCTCTTGCACGAACTCAACAACGGGCCATAATACTGTCTGGCTGGAGCGGTTTGCATAAGGCAGATTTACCGCGCTCCGTTTTTATGCTGGACTCCATCCCCTTTTCTTGGCTTTTCCCGCGCGTCGCGGCCGTAGTACATCATGGGGGTGCTGGAACAACAGCCGCCGGTCTCAGGGCAGGTGTTCCTTCCGTTGTGATTCCCTTCTTTGGTGACCAGCCATTTTGGGGGCAGCGCATAGCGGAGTTAGGGGTTGGGCCAGCACCTATTCCACGTCGGAAACTAACGGTTGAGCGACTTGCGCAAGCTATTCAAGAGGCTTTGACAGATCAAACGATGCGTCAGCGTGCAGCCTATCTGGGATCGAAAATCCAAGCCGAAGATGGGATCGCACGCGCAGTTGCCGTAGTACAGCAGATCGAGAAACGTGGGGCTGCCTACCGATGACCCGCACTCTGCTGGAGGAATTCAAAGCGGCCTAACACGGGATGAAGCCGACTGCCCTTACGCTGCGGTTTAACAGGCGTTCTTCGTCTGTGTTTCGTTCTGGTGGGCCAGCGTTCTGCGCTACAGTCGGGCAGCGGCTTATCCCCACCGTTAGGCGGCTATCCAAACGGAGGCTCGATGAGCGAACAACTGACACCAAGTAAGACCAACGTTACCCGTGGGGTTATCCGCTGGTCTATCCGCGAGACAATGGGATTGATTATGTATATCCCATTTCTCTTCTGGCCGGCAGGTACGTGGAAATGGCCAATGGCGTGGGCGCTGATTGTCCTCACCGCAATGTGGATTATCGGCACGGCAATTGTCACCATCCCACGTTATCCGGAACTCCTCGCCGAACGGGTCGGCCCTCGCAAAGGGGGCAAAGCATGGGATACCGCGATTCTCAGCGTGATCGGTGTGATGATGCTCGCTAAGATGCTCCTGGCCGGGTTGGATATTCGGTTTGGATGGACAGGCGGGCTTCCGCTTTGGGCGGAAATTGCCGGAATGGTTGCCGCTCTGGCGGGGTACGGGCTCGTAGTTTGGGCGACGGGATCGAATGCCTTTTTTTCGCAGATAGTCCGCATCCAGACCGAACGCGGCCATACGGTTGCCACTGGCGGGCCATATCAGTTTGTGCGACACCCGGCCTATATCGGAATGATATGTGTCGAGTTGGGAACATCCTTAATGCTTGGCAGTTGGTTGGCACTCATTCCCGGCGGAGTATCCGCAGCCTTGATCATCCTTCGCACGGTGCTGGAAGACCGGATATTGCTCACGGAACTGGCCGGATACAAGGAATTTGCAGAGAAGACACGCTACCGTTTGATACCTGGAGTTTGGTAGATGGTTTGTGCAGAGGGCCAGAATAGGTCAGGAGTCTGTTTGTTGCTGATACTCACCGATGTGAGGGCATAAACGCCGCCTAACAAGTCGTTGAACTAAGCGCTTCGCGCAGGGAGCGCTCCCCGCGACACATCCCCTGACATTCCTTCATTCTCCCCAATCGGGGCTATACTACCCGTATCACTTGTACGGAAGGTATAGTCATGACACCCTTAAGACAACGCATGATTGAGGACATGCAACTGCGCGGCCTGTCCGAGAAGACCCAAGAGTCCTACGTGCGCGCGGTGCGACAGTTAGCGGAGCACTACGGCAAGTCCCCCGACGGCATCGGCGAAGAAGAACTGCGCCAGTACTTCCTCTACCTCAAAAACGACGAGCAGGCGTCTCCCAGCGCATTCACGATCGCGCTGTGCGGCATCAAGTTCTTCTTCCAGCACACGCTCCGGCGGGAGTGGACGACGTTCGAGCTGGTGCGCCCCAACCGCGAACACACCCTGCCCGTCGTGCTCAGCGTGGACGAAGTCCAGCGCATCCTGGGCTGCCTCCGTCTCCCACGCTACCGTGTCTGCCTGAGCACGATCTACACCTGCGGTTTGCGCCTGCAAGAAGGCGTTCACCTGCAGGTGCCAGACATTGACAGTGACAGGATGATGCTCCACGTGCGCCACGGCCAGGGCAGCCAGGATCGCTACGTGCCGCTGCCTGAATGTACTCTGCTGATACTGCGCCAACATGGGGTCACCCACCGCCATCCGGTGTGGCTCTTCCCGGCGCGGACTCCGGTGGGGCTATCCCCCACGGCTGCCACCAAACCGATGGATGTCAGCGGGGTGCAACGTGCCTTCCGAGCCGCCTTGCAGGAGAGCGGCGTGCAGAAACCGGCTACGGTGCACACGCTGCGCCATTCCTACGCCACCCACTTGCTCGAAGCCGGGGTCAACTTGCGGCTCATCCAGGCTTACCTGGGGCACAACTCGCCCCAAACCACCGCCCTCTACACCCATCTGACCGTCGAGGCGAACGAGCAGGCCGCCCAGATCATCGAGCAGGTCGTGAGCCGCCTGGCGTGGTAGAACTCGCCGAGATCTTCCGGCGCTATGGCCCGGCCTATCGCGCCCCCTGAACGCTTACAACTCGCCAATACCGGCCTATTTGAGTATAATTAGGTGGATGTGACGACCTGAGACAGGGTCTTTTGAGGCGTGGAAGCACATCTTGCTTCGAAAGCAACAGGAGAGCAAGCAATGAGTCAAATACTTGAAGGCATAGAAGTTGCGGAGTTTAACCAACTGCTCAACCGATTCATCGAACGCGAGGCCCCTGACGCGATCTCTTTCGATGCGCTAGATGAAGCAGTACACCAGCGACTGGGCGAAGTGACAACGACCCAAGAGGCAACTTGACTCAACCCATCCCCCTCACCAACCTCGAAGCCCGGCGCTTCCTGCTGGCCAAACACGCGCTGTGGCCGCCGCGTGCGCTGGCCGGCAAGGACGGCATCCTGGCCATCTTCGAGCGGCTGGCGAGCATCCAGTTCGACCCACTGAACGTCGTTGGCCGCAACCCCGACCTGGTGCTGCAGAGCCGCGTGGCCGACTACCGGCCCGCCATGCTCTACGAACTGCTCTATAGCGAACGAAAACTGTACGACTACTGGGACAAGATGATGTCCATCGTGCCGCTCCGCGATTGGCCCAGGTTGGCGCTCCTGCGCGCCACGTGGCGCGAGCACCACGCGGCACGCCGCGCACAGCACGCCGAACACGTCGAGACGATCCTGGCCGCCATCCGCCAGCAGGGGCCGATGTCCAGCCTGGACTTTGAGGCGCACCACGACGTAGAATGGAAGACGGACTGGCGCTGGGGGCCGATGCGCGCGGCCAAGGCGCTGCTCGAAATGCTGGGAGACACAGGCGAGGTGATGGTCAGCCGCCGCCAGGGCGCACGCCGCTACTACGACCTGGCCGAGCGTGTGCTGCCGGCCGAGGTCGCCGCCCAACCGCTGCTGCTGGACGAGGAAGAGTACCTGCGCTGGCGGGTCGCCCGGCGCTGCCAGGGCCTCGGGCTGGTGGGACCGAACCTGGGCGGCGAGGCGTGGGGATTCGTCGCCAAAGCGCCGGAGCGCGCCCGCGCCATCGGGGCGCTGGTGGAGCAGGGAGAGATGGTGCCGCTCCACGTCGAAGGCAACAAACAGACCTGCTACATGCTGAGGCGCGACCTCCCTTACCTGGAGCAAGCGCGCGCCAGTGCCCCCGCGCCCCAGGTCGCCTTCATCGCCCCGCTCGACAACCTGTTGTGGAGCCGCAAGTTGATCGAGCGCCTCTTCGGTTTCAGTTACGTGTGGGAGATTTACAAGCCCGCCCCGCAGCGGCGGTACGGCTACTACGTGCTGCCGGTGCTCTTTGGCGACCGCTTCGTCGCCCGCTTCGACCCCAAATTCGACAAGAAGATGCGCCGACTGACGATCCTGAGCTGGCGTTGGGAGCCTGGCGAGTCGCTGACGGACGAACTGGCCGGCGCACTGCGTGAGGCCTGGACCCACTTTCTGGCCTATCTGGGCGCAGAGGGCATCGTCGCAGCTGAGGGGGTGGACCCGGCCGTGGCGGCCCTGGTCGAGTCATAGATCGGATTTTCACCGCCAAGACGCCAAGAGCGCAAAGCTATTTCGAGATTTCTTGGCGTCCTTCGCGCCTTTGCGGTAAATCTTGTACTCACTTCACAGCAGCCACTGCTCATCGCCCGAGGACAACCCCTCGGGCGGCGTCGTCTCCGGGGCCGGAGGCAGGGCGAGCAAGCGCAGGAGCGCCACGCGCCGGGCGTCGGGCCAGCGCACCCCACCCGCCCGCAGCCGCTTGCGGTCTGGTCGGAAGGCCGTGCAGAAGTCAGGCGGCACGAAACTGTCTACGATAGGGAGCGGCGCACGGATCTGTTCCCACCCGCGCGCCTTCAGCCGCCGCGCCACCTCCGGCGCGCAGGTCTGCTCCACCGGCTGCGTCACCTTGTAGCAGTCGCACCGTCCGCACGTCACGTCGGGGTTGACCCACCCAAATTGGCCCTGCACCTGGGCACTGCCGGGGAGAAAATGGGCGCAGTGGCGGCAGGTGTCGAGCCGGAAGTCGCAGCGCGGGCACGCGACGGGGCCGGCCGCGACGGTGGAGCGGCCACCGGCAGTGAGCGCCCAGGCGCGGGCCACCTCCGCGCCGCACAGCGGGCAGCGCAGGCCGTCGGCGCGGCTCAACCCCAACGCGACCGTCTCGCGCGCCAGCAGGTCCGCCTGCTCGTGGGGCGATAACGCCCCGATCCGCGCCCCCCACCAGTAGCGGGAGGGGACGACCGTGCCCAGGAGCGCCCAGCCCAACCGGCGTGCCAGCCCCAATCCCCGCCGCCCCGCGTCTATCCAGACACACGCGCCGCGGTAGGCCAGGAAACCCAGCACCCCCAACACAAGCGCCAGCCAAAGACATCTGCCCATATCCGCGTTCATCCGCGTCCAATCTTACCACGCCGGCGGCGGGAGCGGGTGAAAGCGCGCGCCGTAGACCCGGTCGTCGGCCCACACCAGGAAGCGCCGGGCAAGCGGGACGTGCATAGCGATCTGGGCCACAACGCGATGCGGTAGCGTAAGCGGCTTGGACCAGGGGCAGACGACCTGGCAGATGGTGCAGGCCGAGCCCAGATGCCCCCAGTAGAGCAGGCATCTCAGCGGGTCAATCCGCCACTTGCGCACGCCGCGCACGACGGCCTTGTCCCCTTTGGGAATCGCCCCCGCTGGGCAGTTCGTCGCACACTTCAGGCACTTGGTGCAAAAGTCCTGGACGCCCAGGTCCACCGGCGGATCGAGCGCCAGCGGCAGGTCGGTCGTGACGCAAGCCAGGCGCAGATTGGCCCCCAGCCGGCGATGGAGCAGGTAACCGCAGCGCGCAAGTTCCCCCAGCCCCGCATCTACCGCCACCGGGACGGCCAGCACGCCGTAGTTGCGCAGGTGGTGGGCACGTGCAAGCCAACCCAGTGCACGGATGTAAGCGGCCAGGTGCGTTGCCACCAGCGCGCCGAGCGCATAGACTCGCCCGATCTCGAAATCGGAGAACGGCGTGCCGCCGGTGCGCAGGAGGCCGCGATCCTGGGCAAAGGCCATTGAGATGGCGTAGCGGTGGGGGACCTCGATCGGATCGCCCCACTGCGAGTCCCGGTAGTCCGCGGGCAGGCCGCTGAAGTGGGGCGGGTTGGGCCGGTAGCCGGCAAAGAAAGGTGGGGTACCGCGATGGCTATAGACCCACGCGGGGTTGAGAGGGCCGATGCGCACGTCGTCGGCCCCCAGGCGGCGGGCCAGCCGCTTGATGCGCGCGGCCATCTGCGCCGGGTCAGCCTCCACCTGCGCGGAGGCCACCTCCCCATCCACCACGTCCGGCAGCGCCAGGCCGACCACGGGGCCGAAGGCAGCGCGGTAAAGGGCCGTGTCCGCCTGGGACGCGCTCTTTTCCGGCCGGTTGACCGCTTCAATGAACGTCGCGATGCGGCGGTCAATCTCGACCAGTTCCGGGTGGGTGGCGTGGTAGGCCCGCTCCTCGACGCTCCCGGGCACCAGCCGCTCGCGCGCAAAGACCGTGTCTCGCTCGTCAAAGCGGTCCAATTCCCCGACGACTTCATAGGTTGGATGACCCACGCTTGTAGTGTACTCGCTTTTGTGTCCTCTGGCAAGGGGTGGTATACTGGGAGTTGGAGATTGGAGGGGGTAGGCCGGTCAATGCTGACTTGATCCAGGGAAGGAGCCATGCACCGAAAATCACTGTTGGCACTGTTCTTTCTCTCCGGCATGAGCGCGCTGATCTATGAAATCTGCTGGGTGCGGCAGGCGACGCTGACGTTTGGCGTGAGCATCTACGCCTACAGCGCGGTGCTGACCGCGTACATGGGCGGGATGGCGCTCGGCGGCTACCTGATCGGCCGGCGGGCCGACCGGAGCGCCCATCCCCTGCGGCTGTTCGCCTGGCTGCAGGTGGGGATGGCGGGATTGGGGCTGCTGGCACCGTTTGCGCTGCAGGGGCTGACGGCGCTCTACGCGGCCGTGGTTCGCCAGGTCACGCCTGGGTTGGCCGCGTTGACGGCGCTGCGGCTGGGGATGGCGCTCCTGGCGCTGACCCCGCCGGCGGTGTGCATCGGCGCGACGCTGCCGGTGATGAGCCGGGCCTACGCCCGCCACAGCGGGCGGGTCGGGCGCGACGTCGGGGGCCTGTACGCGGCCAACACGCTCGGCTCCGTGCTGGGCTGCGTGCTCACGGCCGTCTTTCTCATCCGGCTATTAGGGCTGCGCGAGACGGTGTTCCTGGCGGCAGGGATCAATCTCCTGGTGGCGGCTCTGGCGTGGCGGCTGGCGCGCGGTAAGGCAGAGACGGTCCGCCCCCGGCCGGAACCGGCGCGAGGCAGGCGGCCCCCCCCAGCCCCCCCCACCCCGGCGGCGCTGCGCTTTGTGCTGTGGGCCTACGCGCTCTCGGGGTTTGCCTCGCTCGGCTACGAGGTCGTCTGGGCGCGCCTGATTTCGCTGCACACGCTCGGCGCGATCTATTCGTTCTCCATCATGCTGGCCGTGTTCCTCAGCGGGCTGGTCGTCGGCAGCCTGGTCGCAACCCGCTGGGTCGAGCGGCGGCGGGCGACGGTCGTCCACTTTGGCGGGCTGGAGTTGGGGATCGGGCTGCTGGCCGTGCTGGCGCTGTTTGCGTTTGCGCAACTGCCGAGGCTCAGGCTGGAGGATTTTTTCGCCGAGTACTCGGCCGCGGCGGACGTGGCGTTCGAGGGACTGCTCTCATTCATCACGCTCTTCCCGGTGACGGTGCTGATGGGGGCCGTCTTCCCGATCATCTGCAGCCTGTACACGGCCGAACAGACTACCGGCGTGGGGCTGAAGGTGGCGCAGGTCGCAGCGCTGAACACGGCCGGCTCCATCCTGGGTTCGTTGCTGACGGGCTTTCTCATCGTGCCGGCGCTGGGGTTGCAGCGCTCGGCGCTGGCGCTGGCGGCGCTCAACCTGGGTATCGGATGTGCGGCGATGTGGTGCTTCAACGGATGGAGAACGGATAAACGGATAGTGTGGCATCTGCGGTTGGCTGCGACGGCCATGCTCGTTGCTGCACTTGCGGCGGCGGTCTTGCTCCCACCGCCCCGGTACCTGGGCTACTGGCAGGACATTGCCAGCCAACTCATTTTCTACAAGGAAGGCGTCGAAACGACGGTGGCCGTGTTCGCGCCGGGCTCGCAGAACCCCAAGTTCTCGACGGTGAACGGGCGCGTGGAGGTGCCCACCGACGTGCTTAGCATGCGCGCGTTCTACCTGCTGGGGCACCTGCCGCCGCTGTTGCGCCCGGACGCGCAAAGCGGGCTGATGCTGAGTTTCGGTAACGGCATCGCCACGGGTGCGCTCTCGACACACCACATCCCTGCGATCGAGGTCGTCGAACTGGCGCCGGAGATGGTCCAGGCGGCGCAGGTCTACGCCGAAGAGAACCGGCGCGTGCTCGAGTATCCTGGGCTGCGGGTGCACGTCGAGGACGCGCGCAACTTTCTGCTGCAGACGGACCGGCAGTACGACGTCATCACGACCGACGCGACGCATCCCTCGAACGCCAGCAGTTGGACGCTGTTCACGACCGAGTTCTACCGCCAGGTGCAAGCGCACCTGGCCCCCGGCGGCGTCTTTTTGCAGTGGGTGCCGCTCCACAGTATGGCGATCACGGACTATCTCTCGATCTTGCGCACGTTCCAGAGCGTGTTCCCCAACGCGACGCTGTGGTACACGGGGGGCAGCCACACGCTGGTGTTGGCGACGCCGGAACCGTTGACGAACGCCGGGCTGGCAGAGGCGCTCCGGGCGGCCTCCGACAACCCGGCCGTGTTAGAGGACCTGGGCGAGCCGGAGCAGATTACGCGCTCCTGGATCATGAACGCGGAGCAACTGCGCGAGTTCGCGGGCCAGGGCGAAGTGGTGCGGGACAACGACGCGTTCTTCCTGCCCATCAACGCCGAGATGAAGACGCTGATCCAGATCATCCAGTTGGCGGCTGTGCGGGCAAACCCATGAGCGTGGGAACTCGTGGGAACTCGTAGGAGTTCGTGGGAGCTCGTAGGAGCTCGTGGGAACTCGTAGGAACTCGTGGGAACTCGTGGGAACTCAGAGCCTTTGCAGTTCTTCCTGGGCCCCCAGGTGGTTCACGTCGAGCGCCAGCACCTCTTCGAACGCGCGCCGGGCCTGGGCGACCTGCCCCAATCCGAGATGGGCCAGGCCGCTCAGATAGGT
>Ga0315289_10003458_pt1 | contig 23908 bp, 17 predicted proteins | sample YL17G11_40_MG_FD_203452 | JGI IMG/M metagenome (GOLD analysis project Ga0315289, IMG submission 203452) | Sediment microbial communities from Yellowstone Lake, YNP, Wyoming, USA - YL17G11_40 | ecosystem: Environmental > Aquatic > Freshwater > Lake > Sediment | place: USA: Wyoming | collected...
ATCACAAAACCCCATTTTGAGAACAAATTAAATATAGTACCGTGCCAAATTGGGCTGCACTAGAACCGGAAGACAATTCGATTATCCACGAAACATATATTCACCAGCCAAGGTGAGGCATTTTTTTTGAAACCACGGGTCTACTTCGTTTCTGTACTTGACAGGCTGCCCCGGCAAATAGCATCATAATTCAAATCCAAAAATAATACAAAACACCTCATATTAAAATAAAGGCAATGATGGTAGAACCCGAAATATTGACTATCACACCTAATATCAGGCTCTTGCATCTTCAGCCACCCATACACGGATACAACAAATTTATCGGGCCTTATCTGATTTCGGATGAGAAGAACGCCGTCGTGGATACTGGACCTACAGCAGCTATACCGTCTTTACTTTCTTCACTAACCAAAATTGGTATGAATCCCGAGGACATTGACTACATTGTGTTCACACATATTCACATAGACCATGCCGGTGGTGCCGGAGGCGTAGCCAGGGCACTACCTAATGCCAGGGTTTTAGCCCACATTCGCGCTCATGAGCACTTGATAAATCCAATAGCGCTATGGGAGTCCAGCCTGAGAGTTTTAGGCGACTACGCTATTAAAAGCGGCCCAATCGAACCGGTATCTGAAGACAGGCTAATGGATGCAACAGACCAGATGAAACTCGACCTTGGGCACGAGCTGACCTTAGAAATCTATCTTACGCCGGGGCATGCTGTACATCACTTGAGCTTATTCGACCGAGCCAACGGCGTACTGCTTGCCGGCGAAGCTGCAGGCGTCTGTATCAATGGGGCCATAAGAATGGCGACGCCACCTCCTTTCAAACTTGAAGTAACTCTCTCTTCCATTGACAAACTCATTGCACTAGAACCCCGGAAGCTCTGCTACAGCCATTTTGGGTGCTATGATAACGGTCTGGAAAGACTAAAACTCTATAGAAGAAAGCTCGTTGAATGGTACGAGATTATCAGCTCGGCAGCTAGCGGAGGGAAAAACCCAGAAGAGATATTAAAGGTGCTAAGAGAGAAGGATAGGGACTTAGATTATCTTGACAAACTGGATAGCGACGTATATTCTCGGGAGCTTTCTTTACTTGTCAATAGTATTCGTGGCATAGCTGAACCGCACCTAACGTAACAATATAAAATGCCAATAACCTTATTGCCTGGTTTATCCTACTGAGATGGGATTCTGGTTCATTCTCTTTATAGCCAGGTGTTAGTAGATTTATAAGTTCGTTTTCCACTTCATAATGGCCTTACAGTCCGACTATACAATTTGACTTTCCTTTTACCAGAAGAGATAATGTTGAACGGTGCCTACCACCCTTTCAAAAATAAAGTCCAGGGCCATAATCGTTCGTTTATGGGCCGCCAGGCAATAAATCGGTGCACGTGGCGCATTCGTCTAGGGGTTAAGGACACCTCCCTCTCAAGGAGGAGATCACCGGTTCGAATCCGGTATGCGCTACCACTTGGCAAGTATCGTATAAACGGCGTACCCTGAATAAAAGCACCTAATTAAAGCGGGAATTAGTCGCCACACAACAAATCTGCCGTTATGTCAACTTATTTTGGCTATCCGCAGACTTGCTAACCCCAGCCCCGCTATCCTCAGACTCGGTATCAGCACGCCTTCTGAAGTTGTGCCATCGTCTGACTGCCACAGTTATGGACCCCAGATTTTAGCGATACGGCTCTTAAGTTTGTTAAAGAGAGGTTTCAAGTTATCTAGCTTGCCACCCGCCGGTTTAACCATGGGTTTCTCAGGTTTGCCAACGATAGGTTCCACCTTAAATAGCTTGCCGCCCCCATTTCTGATGTATCTGGGTTTTACCATCGTAAATACAATCATAGCCACTGCCAGAACAGTACATACGGCGATTACCGACCAAACCCAGGAAGGTATTGCGGTAGGTTGTTCTACTGCCGGCGCAGCTGGTTTCTCTTCGGCTATGACGGAAAAGGTGCCTATCGGGCTGGGGTCACTGACCACAGGCTCAATTGCCCGCACTTGCCAGAAATAGCCGGTATTGTAATCAAGCTTGCCATCGTAGAGGTATGATGTCGTGGGTACGTCAACCTTAACTATAACCTGTTGTAATGCAGCATCCTTAGCCAGTATAAATTCATATTTGGTGGTCCCGAGCAGTCCTGACCAGGAGAAACCGGGAGAAGTGGAAATATTTCTAGCACCATACGTAGGGCTAAACAAAGTGACAGTCGGATATGGGGACGTCGTCCGCAAACCGGCCTCTACCGTAAAGTACATGGTTGCCGACCAGGGACTTCGCACAATCTCGCCGGTAACAGTACCTCTAGCTCTAACCCTCCAATAGTACATATGTCCACTTTCGAGATTGGCCCAACTACCAATATTGGAGCCAGACACTGGTATCAAAGCACCGGCGGGAAGGTAAACTACCGGCGCGAGTTGGTCAACCGGAATAATATTCTCGTTAACAAGCACTCTGTTGTGAAAATCGATATCTTTGGCTAGTTGAAATTCGTATATCGTGCTATAGCTGAGCTGTCGCCAGGCGAAATTTACCTCGACAGCCCTCCCCGACTTGGGGTCAACAGGAATAAAGCTGCCGCTCGGCGGCGATGTTGTCCAGGGGCCTACTTTGGCTAGAGTATCCGTATATTCCCAGAGGCAACCTTCGTTATTGGCAAAATCGTAGGGTTGGTAATCATCAATCGCCCATAAGCTGTTGTACTCATTGCTTGAGATTTTAAGTGAAGTAGGCTCATGATTGAAAAGGACAGTTACGGGGAGCCCTGCAACCAAATAATCCCATGCTGGAGGTGGTGGCACCTTGGCTCTGGGATAAAGCGTACGGTCAACGCCGGCACTGTTGACACCAATAATTGCTGGAACCTGAGGGTTTCTCCACGCTCCGTACAGGACATCATTCCGTTGAGCCAGTCCGTAGAACTCAGCGTTTGGCGGCTCCAGTTCATTCCAGGCGGTGCTTTTTTCAATAACCCAGCTATAGATCTTGCCGTTCCCACTGATGGGGTCATTTGTAGCATTATATATTATTCCAGTCTGCTCAAATTTATCATCGAAAATGACATGAGCGTCACCGGCTACAGGTGGTGCTATACTCTCGTAATCAGGCGGACCGATCTTCACTATAGTGTCGGAGAAATCGGCATAGACTATCCTGCCCATACCGGCAGGAGGCCCAGCCTCGCCCACTAGCACCATATCTTTAGTTGCCTCTGTTCCACCTGTCTTGGGAGGGTTTTTCAGTGGTACCGCTATGGTATGCCCGGCATCAAGCTGGGTGTCTACCTTATTTTTTTGTACCCAACCGGTACCTATCAGTTCATACCTGTATACAAGCGTATTGTTCAGAATATAAATAACTGTATCGCTGGCTAGAGCTAAATCGGTTACTAAAGTTAAACTACGAATATCCCATATCTGTCCCTCATTTGAGGAGTAACCGACTACGTCGGTACCGCGATCAGCGAAAACGATGACATCGCTTCTATCGGTTTCTTCATAAGATGTCTGTTTAACGCGGAGTATGGTGTCGGTGCCATTAGTAGCAATGCACAATACCCTCTCCCAGGTTCTACCGGGCGGGTCGCTGGTGCTCCGCCAGATACTATCGAAGCCACCCGCATCAGGATTTATGGAAGCCAAATAGAGTATATCGTAATCATTAGTAGCTAGATTCTCGCCAGTTTGGGGAGCATCCAGAACGGCAACATCAGAGAGAAAAGCGGTAAAAGGAAACAGGCTGAGTTTAGTATCTATGAGGCTGAGCTGGTTCCAGATGTTGCCGACGTCGCTATCTTCCGCCTTACCAAAGGAAACGAGGAGTTGCTCATAGTTTGGCGAATAAGGGCTGACTGAGAAGGCGGATTCATCAAATTGAACCGCCGCTAGCCAGGCACGTGGCCAGGTGCCCAAAGCCCAGACAGTACCACCTGACGTAGGATTGGCTGAGCTGGTGCCGCAGTAAGCCCTGGTACCATTAGAATTCCAGGCTACCTGGGCATTGGCATAGCCGGAATTGCCACCACCGGTCGGAGACTTATTCGTATCCGATTTTAACCAGGTAGGCGTAACTGCTATCGGGTTCGAGGTTCTCCAGACATTCACCAGCCCCAGTGCTGGGACGGCAGTGACTTCGCCCGCCAGAAGGACACCTTCAGCATAGGTGCCAAAATAGGCAATGCTGGAAATCCTGCCGCTAGTCGGGGGATTTATGCGATAAGGCACGCTATCGTCAAGGCGGTAAACGCCAAACTGAACACCTGCAATGGTGACATCGGTGCCAACATAAAATCTGCGCAAGGCAACATCCTGTCCCGAGAAGTCCGATGGTAGCTCCAGGTCAGCGGTAATAATTTGGGGAGCAGTCGGTGAAGTGCCGGCAAAGTTAGTATCAAGAATCTGCACTGGATAACCAATAACAGTATCCCAGGCAGTTGTGTTGACGGCGGTATCATGTATGCCAAGATGGAGCCGTGTGTAGTCAGGGGCAACACTAGATGAGATAACGACAAGGCTGGAATCACTTGGGTATGTCGGCGAGAATTTCAGTGCTACCACATCAGACGCTGGCAGACCCTGGTCTGCCCAGGCAGCGAAACCAGTTGTCTTCATAGTGTATACCTTACCCGTCGCGACGACAGCAGTCCTGGTGCCGATGGCAATATCACGGTTAGTTCCATCATAGATTACTGAGATATCCACACAGCTAATAAATTCGCCACCAGCTAAAGAAAGACCATTGACAGCAATATACCATTGCGCTCCGCCATTTGTGGAGATAAATACCTCCTTTGGTCCATTAGGAGCTGCCCCCCCCGCGCCATCGGTTACAGCAACAACGAAGTTCACGTCATCAGGGGCTACAGCCAGGTTCCAAACGGGCAACTTAGCACCGGCTGCGGTTAGATAGCCACTCAATTCAGTCATCCAGGTAATGCCACCATCGGTTGACTTATAGACTTTCCCAATACTAACATCAGGAGCAGTATGAGGAGCAGGTATATCCACCGCGTAAAAAGTCCTGCCATCTGAGCCGATAGCGATAACGTTGACCTCTGACGGGCTGACTATAATGTTGTTAAGCGGGCTTGGCGTATCAATGGCGGTCCATATCATCTTACCCGGGTCAGCGGAAACCGGTTTAACTTTGGCCAAAGATATCAAGCTGGACAGCAATACCAGGCTTAGGATTACCCTGAAGACGGACATGTTTCTTGCCTGTGACATAAGTTACCCTGCTAAGAACGCATTATCAAATAAGTTTACTTCTTTTACCGGTCCTGGCGTTGTAGGTGGTGGCGAATAGAGCCAGTTCCTCTTTATTTATAAACCACTGGCCACCTATTTTCTCTCCGGGTGGGCTGCCTTGCCTCAGAAGCCGCCGCAGCGATTCCTCATGTATGCCAATCTGCCTGGCAGCATCGCGAACATTTACGAAGCTTTGCAAGTCTATCATTGTTGTTGTTTTAAACAACTACTATTCTACGTTAATGCTCTACCGTTATCAAACGAATTCTGGAACAAACCGTTGCCAACAATTGCCCTTTTGGGACTAATGTGCTACCTTAAACATGACTAAATATTATGTGAAGCCAGATAAATGTATTGCAACTTGCTTGTGTTTACTTTAAACTTGTTAAGTTGGAATTAACCACAGGGAGACGATAATGGTCGAAGTTGTTGATGCAATTAGAATGGTAAAGCAAAACCCTAAGGCTATGAAGCTTATCCAGGAGATTCTGGAGGGTAAGATAAGCGAAGTCAAACCCAGCACTAAACTGGCCACTAAGGATGGCTTCGGTTACCCTCAAGCCGAAAGCATCCTTGAATCAACAACTTCGGAGACCGTCGCCACTCTAGAATTTATGGCTAATGAAGACATACTTGAGAGAAATTTACATGAAAATATCCTGTTCTGTCCCAAGTGCCAGTCTCCGAATTTGAAACCCGGAATTGGCTGTCCCAAATGCGGCTCAGGAAACATTGCCAAAGGGAGAATTTTGGAACACCTTGCTTGTCGCAACAACAGCCTCGAAGAAGATTACGCTAATAACGGTAAATACATCTGCCCTAAATGCCGCCAGGAGCTTAGATTTCTCGGCACCGACTATCAGAGCCTGGGCATCAATTACAAATGCCGCGAATGTGGTGGAATATCTAAAGAGGCCGTCTTCAACATGCAGTGCCTGCAATGCTCACATCTGTTCCCCGAAGGCGAAGCCAAAGAAATAGTTCTCTATTCCTATCGCCTTAATGAAGGGAAAAAACGCCAGCTGCAATTCGAACTCAGTGAAAAACCACGATTCGCAGATTTTTTCAGAAGCCGGGGCTATGATGTTATTGAAAGTGCCAAAGTCAATGGTACTACAAAATCAGGAGCTAAGCACGTACTGGATATCCTGGCACAGCGAAGCGACGGCGTGGTAACTTATACCATTGGCGTGGGCATACTTGTCGATAGCCAGGGACAGGAAGTAAGTTTAGCTGAGGTTTTCGACTTTGATAACAAGGTATATGACCTGGGAATACACGACAAGGTTTTACTGGTAGTTCCCAAGCTCAGCTCTGAAGCCGGTCAATTTGCCCGGCAGCAGAGGATTAAGGTCATTGAGGAAAAAGACATGGAACTCCTTTTGAAATCGGCCGCTTCATCGGCACAAAAGCAGTCAGGCAGCAAGCCGTTCATATTCGAAACCAAAACTAAACTTTTAGAGCACTTGAAAGACTGCGGTTACAAGTTCGAGGAAAAAGCCAAGATTCTGGGCAGGTCCGGAGTAGAGCATACCTTCGACATACTGGCTGTAAACAATGATGGTGTCATTAACCACACATTAGCTATAAATATCTTGATAGCCCAGGACGAAATCAGCTTCAATACTGTATCTTCGTTCGACACCAGAGCTTACGATGTGGGTATTCACGACAAGCTGTTACTGGCCTGCCCCAGGCTCAGTCAAGAAGCGAAGCAGTTCGCCCAGTACCAGAGAATCAAGACCATCGAAGTTAACGACCCAAGTAAATTAGCTTAGAATACCGGCATCAACTGCTACCCCCTCCCTTATACAGCGTGTACCATACCCAGTCGATGATTTCTTCGACTACTGAATTTGGAAAGCTCGACGATGTCATTTTCAGTACCGCCTTCTCCTATCAGGTGATAAAGCCCATTGCCGACGGGACTTGCTTTATGGTAGTCAATGCCCCTAAGACCGTACCTCTGGGTATGATACGCATGGCAGCCAACAATTACACCCCAAGACTGGAGCAGGCTCTGCCGGGCCACGAGACATTGCCCCGAAGGGATGGTATGGGAACAATAGTCCCCTGAACCTAAAACTACTAACAAGAGATAAACCCTGTGAAACCCATACAAATTTGGGGTTCATGGGGTTGTGTGTCTCATAATAAGGTGTACACCGATAGATTGAAGGTAGACCAGTTCTTTTTCATACATTGCCATATTGCCGGGGAGGTAGAATTGGCCCCAATATCCAGTCGGCAAAAACTGTGTGCCTAAAACAATACCTATTAGTTTTTTCTTTTCCCCATTTATTCGGAAAAACCCGTCCTTGCCTATTTGAACATGCTCAGTACTGCCATCAGCCCAGGTAATTACCCTTAGGACTATTTGGCTATACCATTTGGTCCCTTTGGGGGATATTCTGCTGAGTTGGAGTAAGCTAGAATTACTATCAGATGACTCAGCGTAGTTTAAGGCAGGTATAGAATCGTTATATCTAGAACGAGGCGAAAATAAAGATGGCGAAGGCAGATTCCCAACAAACACTCGAGAGCCAATTCGCGCAACGCTTGAAGCTGCATGGCTACGAAGTAACCAAAGAAGCTAAAGTAAAGGGCGGTTCGGGAGCCGAGCATACGTTTTCCATGCTGGCCCATAAAGACGATGGTCTTTTCAGCTACGACGTCGTCATTGGCTTATCTGTCAGCCAGAATGGAGAGGTGGGCCTGGGCGCCATAGTCAATTTCGATGAAAAAGCCAATGATGTCAGCGTCCCTGACAGGGTCTTTATCGCTATACCTAAACTGGGTGCCATGGCTGCTAATTTTGCCCAACAGGAGCGGATAAAAGTCTTTGATGAAAAGGACGTGAACGCCTTCCTAAATGGGGCAGCGCCAGCGGCAGCAAAACACCATAAACCTGTCGAATTCGATACTAAAGCCCAGCTACTAAAGTCTTTAACCGAACATGGTTACAAAATAGAGGAAAAAGCTAAAGTAAAGGGTATATCGGGAGCTGAGCATAACTTCGATATACTGGCCTATATCGACGAGAGCCTTATTACCCATCCAATGAGTGTAGATTTTCTCTCGGCAGATGATGAGGTAGGCATTGAACCTGTGTCTTTACTCGATGCTAGAGCTCAGGATACCGGCATTGTTCGTAAGGTGCTAATAGCGTCGCCCAAGCTCAGCGATGAAGCCATGCAATTCGCCGAGAAACAGCATATAAAAGTCCTCGAAGTTGGCAAGGCAATGCCAGAGAAGCCGGCCGCTGAATCTCATACAGTCAGAAAGGCAGCGGCACAGCCAAGCAAGGAACCAGCCACAGTCAAAGTAGCTGAATCGGCACCCGCTGAGCCGACGGTGGTTGCTGGATCAGCCTCGAGCGTCGCCAGGCTTAACTTACTGGTTCAAGCTCCAACACCAGAAGCACTCAACCTGATTCCGGAAAAGCTGGCCAGAAAGTACAGCGCAGTACCGCTCTCGGTTAACGACAATACCTTACGTGTGGCTATGGCTAATCCAGACGATATCCTGGTTATACAAGCCCTGGCTGCCAAAACCAAGATGAGAATCGAAGCTGTTCTGGCGACAACTACGGATATACAAGAAGCCATCGATTTCAACTACAAAGCTTTCGGTGAAATAAGCAAACAATTTGGTCTGATGACGCCTACCTTTGAAACGGTATCCGTAGAGCGGGCTGCCTCCGAAATAGCTGACGATTCACCGGTAGCCAAGGCTCTGAATTTATTAGTGGAAGAGGCGGTAAAGTCCCGGTCTTCTGATATTCATATCGAGCCTGAAGCAGACAGGCTCCGTGTCCGTTATCGCATCGATGGAATCCTTCACGAGGTCACCTCATTGCCCATCGGGGCTCACGGTCCCCTCATTTCGCGGATTAAGATTTTGAGTGGAATGAATATCGCTGACCCACGCCGTCCCCAAGACGGCCAGTTCTCGCTCATTTCCTCCGGCAGAGACATCGATGTCCGGGTAGCCACCATAAGTACCGTTCACGGTGAAACGGCAGTACTTCGTCTTCTGGATAAATCAACGGCAGCCTTGTCTTTGCAGCAGCTCGGTTTCCTGCCTGAGAGCCAGGAAAAGTTCGAGCGCATGCTTATGGCGCCTTACGGCATGATATTGCTCAGCGGTCCCACTGGTGCCGGTAAAACCACCACGCTTTATGCCGCGGTCAACACATTGGATAAGGTAGGCCGCAATATCATTACCATCGAAGATCCCGTGGAATACCATTTCCAGGGCATAAACCAAATACAAATCAATCCTAAGGCCGGCGTAACCTTTGCCAGTGGACTGAGAGCCATCGTACGTCTCGACCCCGACATTATCCTGGTCGGTGAGATTCGAGACAGTGAGACAGCCGACATAGCCACTCAATCCGCTCTAACCGGGCATCTGGTGCTGTCTTCAGTTCATGCCAACGATACTATAGGTGTGCTTTTTAGACTTATTGACCTTGGCGTTGAACCTTTTCTGATATGCTCAGCAGTTATCTGTATCATAGCCCAGCGAATGGTCCGGCGTGTCTGTCGTAACTGCGCTCAAAAGACCGAAGCGGCTTTGGTTGAACAAACAGCTTATCATCGCGAGACAGGTGAGGAACGCACTGACTTCAGTTACGGTACCGGCTGCCAACTGTGCACCTACACCGGCTATCTGGGCAGGACTGGTATTTTCGAAATATTAAGCCTCAGCGATGAAATCAAACGATTAATTATTACCAGAGCCCCCGCCGCTGAAATTCGTAACCAGGCCATTAAAGAAGGAATGATAACTCTATCCAAAGATGGCATGCTTAAGGCTGGAGCCGGCATTACCACGCCTTATGAGGTGCTGCGCAACGCCTATTCAATTGGTGATTAAGACCTTGAAATATACTGATGATTCAAAACATGTAGTCGCCAGGCTTTGGCTTAGTCGGATAATGTGAGGTAAAACAGAATGGACTACACCTATTTAGGTTATACCGGTGACAGGCAAATAGTCAAGGGCAAGATATCGGCCGCCGACGAACGGGCAGCTGTCGACATGCTGTCTAACATCGGCTACCGTGTGGTCAGTCTTAAGCCGGCCGCACGCTTGTTTTCCTCATCAGGTGGATTTTTCCGGCCAAGAGTCAAGACGGGCGAGATGGTTACCTTCTCCCGACAGCTGGCACTACTTTTGGAATCAGGCGTCGGTATCATCCAGGCCCTGGAGTTGCTCCAAAACCAAGCAACTGACACAGCGCTGAAGAGAGTGCTCTTTGCAGTAATCAACGACATACGAGGTGGCAAATCGCTATCGCTGGCTCTAGCCCAGCATCCTCAAGTCTTTTCAAAGCTTTTCTGCAAGATGATTGGCGTCGGTGAGCAGACCGGCTCTCTGGAAACTGTGCTCCGGAGTTTAGCTACTTACACCGAGCGCCAGACCGCATCTATGGCTAAAATCAAGCAGGCCATGATGTATCCCGCCGTTGTCTTCTGCTTGGCAATTGCTGTTGGCGCAATCATGCTCACCGTCCTGCTGCCACCACTGATTAGCATGTTTAGTTCATTAGGCGGCCAGTTACCGCTACCCACCAGGATACTCCTGGCTATGATGGGTTTCTTGCAAAACTATGGCGTATTTCTATTCGTCGGCCTCCTCGCTTTCGGTATAGTTGGTTTCCTGTACGGTCGAACACCAAACGGACGCTATAACCGTGATTCGATAATGTTACGGTTGCCAGTGCTCGGACGGCTCAACCTGGTAACTGAGCTGGCGAGGGCTTGCCGCAGCCTAGCAGTGTTATTCCGCGCTGGTCTGCCAATACCTGAAGTTATGGCTTTGACCATTCAAGCTACTAGCAATCGAGTCGTGGCCAGAGCCTTGAGCGAGGTAGAACAGGGTATGCTCAGAGGTCAGGGAATGGCAAAACCAATGAGTAAAAACCATGTCTTTTTGCCAATGATGGTGGAAATGACCAAGGTAGGTGAGGAAACCGGCAGCCTGGACGAGTCATTAATTCTAGTAGCAGACAACTTTGAAATCGAATCTGACAGACGGACACAGGCTCTGCTTAGCATGATTGAGCCAGTGATGACCATAGCCATGGGGCTGGGAGTTGGCTTTCTGGCTCTGTCCGTATTTATGCCCATTTACAGCTCCCTCAGCCTGGTGGGAGGAGGCTAAATGAATAAGAGCCGCCAGGTGGCATTTGCATCCTTTTGCCCCGCTCGGAGCGGCGAGCGAGGCATGACTCTGATTGAAATCCTGGTAGCCCTGGGCATTTTAGCTGCAGTTGCCGTGGTCTTCCTCGTCGGCATGTCGGTCTCCTCCAAAGCAGTAATGATCAGCCAGAAGAGCGTAGCCGCCGAAAGCCTGGCTAAGAGCGAGCTAGAATACGTGAAAAGCGTTACCTATCTGAATGCAACCTGGAATTATGAACTCCCATCTAATCCTCCATCTTGGGCTCCAACACATTCTCTCCCCGCTGGTTATAGTGGATATACTGTCCAGGTCAATGCTGCCCTCGTGCATATCTCTGATGACGGCATCCAGAAAATAACAGTCATCGTCACTTATAATGGAGAACAACCACCAGCATTCACCCTGGTCGGCTATAAGGTGAAATGATGAAGCTAAGGATAACTGCATGTAGCTGTGGGGCTTTAGCCTCGCAAGAGCCGTGGACAATGGCAACATGTAGCCACGAGGCTTTAGCCTCGTGCACCCCGACCTTAAAAGGTCGCGGCTTGAATTTGTTTGGAACTTGGAATTTGAGATTTGAGATTTACTGATATGTAGCTGCGGGGCTTTAGCCCCGCAGGCCACGACCTTAAAAGGTCGTGGCTACATAGGTTGAGTTAAGGTGCAAATATGAAGCTGAAAACAACTGAAAAAGGCTTGACGCTGGTGGAGCTGCTGGTGGCTCTATCCATAGCCGCTTTCGTAACAGCCGCCGCATCGATGACCATAATCACCATGATGAGGCTCACGCCCATGACCAATAACTGGGCTATCGCTCTACGCCAGGTGCAAGATGCCGGCTATTGGATTTCCCGCGATGTCATGATGTCACAGACTATACTTGTCGACCCAGACCCGGTAACCCCCACATTCCTGACCCTGACAGTGCTACAGCCATCGACAGTGTTACAGCCATCTCCCCCACCCAAAACTATCGTCTACCAGTTTGAAGATATGTCTGGCGGACTGAAAAGGCTTATGCGGGATGATGACCAGACTCCCGGGCAGTCAATCATGATAGCTGAATACATTTATTATGACCCGGTCAATGACCCCGATGACAGTACACAGGTTACCGAGTATGTTAGTGATAACCGCACGCTCACCGTGAGAATAGCCGCCGTAATATCTGGCGATGAAAAGGTCATCAGACAGTATGACGCTACCCAAAGAGTCCCCCCGTAGCCAGCATGAAGGAGGTAATGATAAATCAACATGTAGCCACGAGGCTTTAACCTCGTGACCCCGACCTTAAAAGGTCGGGGCTACATTGATGGTAAAGTAAATCAAAATGTAGCTGCGGGGCTTTAGCCCCGCAGAGCACGATCCTGAAGGGTCGGGGCTAGATAGATGATAAATAGGCAACCTTAAAGGCTCGCCGCTACAAGATTAGCGAAGGAGAGACAAAATGAGATTACTGAAAAAAATGAAGGGAAAACTGAAAAATGAAGCTGGGCAGGCGCTGCCCATGGCGCTGATTATGCTGGTACTGGGTGGCTTTCTCGTGGTACCCACCCTCGCCCTCATGACCACCAATCTCACTGCCAACCGTACGGTCGATACGAAAACCTCGGCGATTTATGCTGCTGATGCCGGCATACAGGATGCACTTTGGAAATTGGGAAATGACGTTGACCCGTTTCCTGGAGGTATCAACTCCTATAACCTGGCTGAAACTCTAAACGGCATGACGGTAACCGTGGAGAAAGTGGCGCTGGTCGACGATTTGTATACACTTAAGGCCACTGCCAGGCTCGATGATGAAGTCAAGGCCGTTATAACTGCCCAGGCAGTTGCCGGCTCCGATTATTCTTGGCTGTTCGACCAGGCTCTTACCAGCGAGAACGACGTAGAGACTTCAAACCACGACATAATCTATGGCGGTGTTCTCTGCGGTGGGGAATTTATCGGCGACGATGACCAGGTATGGTCCGGCACTATTACTGAGGAGGCGACCGTAGAATTTCCTTCAGCGCAGGAGCTTATAGACTATTACATGAGCACAATTGACCCCGTAGCAAATAACTATACTAGTAACAGCATCTATATCTCATCGAGCTACACGAAGGCTAATCCTTATATGATTCCTCCGATATACCGCAACGGCAGCCTGAGAATATACGGCAACGGCTACGGCAAGCTGAGTGGGACAATATATTTAGCAGGAGCTTCAACAGGCCAGCTCTGGATAGATCCGGGCACTACCATAGACCTCAACACGCATACTATATTCTCCGAATACTACAACAACTGCGCAGGAGACGCTATCAATTTCCAGCCCAACTGCTACATATACGGACCGGGCTGCATTATTGCCATAGGGAATATTAACTATCAACCCAACCTGGGCACGGGCGAGCTGCTGGTTGGCGTTGAGGACGTGGATACAGGAGAAGTTACAACTACGCAGGATAGATTCGCCCTCTATAGATTCAAGGCGACTGCAACCGATAAGCTAAGCAGCTTCCAGGTGAAATGCTCTGTCCCCACTGAAGTGCCTGAAGCCCATGTCAAGGTGGCGGTCTATGCTGATGCTAGTGGAGCGCCCGGAGCACTGCTCGGCGCAGCCGACTATGCCGACAATATCACCGTCATATCCAGCTGGAATCCCCTCAGATTCCCGTCGACACAAATTAATAGCAGTACCTACTACTGGCTGGCAGCGATATCCGATGCTCCCGTTATCTCCAAGCAGACCGTGTCATCAACTGCGATTAGCAAATATAAGTCTAAGACTTTTTCCGGTTTTCAGTTTTCAACCGAGAATCCTCCTACAGTGCTTTCTTCACCGAACACTGAGCGGTACATGCTCCGGGGCTTTTCAGACAGCCAGGAGTTCATATTTATCATGTCTGTAGATTGTGGGGTCAATTTGCAGCCCCACGCCTCGTTCTATGGCTCTATAGCCGGCGATACCACCGTAGAACTGGGGACGTGGTGTACCATCAACCTGGTAACCTTTGATGAGGGAGATCTTGACTTCCCGAGCATTACCGGGAGCGGCAGCGGCTCCGGCGAGGGTGGCAATAGCCCGCCACTGCTCAACTACAACATACAGTAGCGCTCATCCGGTTGGTTAGAAAAGCGTGCAGCTGCGGGGCTTTAGCCCCGTCCGTCACCAGAAGCGCCGGGCGACCTTAAAAGGTCGCGGCTACACGGTATAAAATCTCAAATATCAAATCACAAATCCTAAACAATATCTAAATTCAAATTCTCTAAATTCCAAACCTTGAAGGTTTTGGTCATTGGCATTCGTAGTTGCTAATGTAGCCACGAGGCTTTAGCCTCGTGTACCCGACCCTAAAGGGTCGCGGCTACATTTGTCACCTTGAACGACCTGCTTATGTCACCCTGAACGAAGTGAAGGGTCCAGGCCCTTCGTTATGTAGATTCTTCGCGAAACCTTTTCTAGGTGTCACCTGCCCTCAGGTGACCCACCATGCAATACAAACCACGACGGTCACCCGTAGGCGGGTGACACGTAGGGAATATCAAAATTCGAATTCCCCAAATCCAAAGGGGGTTTTGGTCATTGGTATTCGTAGTTGCTAATGTAGCCACGAGGCTTTAGCCTCGTGCACCCGACCCTAAAGGGTCGGGGCTACAGTATTCTTGCCTTTTACATCTCGCCCTAATTGACATTGAGTAGTCATACCCCTGTTTTTTTCAAGGCAAAAGTGTTACACTAGATTTGGTAATGATTCAACCTGAGGCAACAGAGAAAAAGAAAGGATTTCTTGATAGGCTGCCCAAGCTGGGCCGGGTAAGCCAGCTGGTGCTGCTTATTGGTGTTTTCCTTATTATATTTATCCCCCTATGGCTGATTAACCAGCAACAGCCGGAAAGGCAAAGTCAGTTAGAGGCCACCCTGTCCAATCTGCAGAGAATACTGGCTACGGGGCAAACACCAAAAGTTAAATATGAAGCCGAGCTGGCTCAGGCTACGGCTAATTCGGAAGCGGCTAAAGCTAGTTTCCCCGCTCCCAATCAGGCACCCGAAATATTGGACAGCCTGCTGGCACTGGCTCAACAAAATGACATATATGTAACGCAGACCGCGATAACAACTTCGACACCGACTGGTAGCATTGGCCCGGTATTGACTTTTACGCTTGGTCTCAAGGGGCAGATACCTAAGTTCGAGAATTTCCTCCTCGCTTTAGATACGAAGCTCCCAACATCTCAGATCAAGCAGTTTACATTTACAGTTACCGGAGTGGAAGAGGAGTACGACACTGCCAGCATTACTATTGAGGTACTTTGCTATGGAGGCGGCAAGTAACAACCATGGTGACTTTGGACATTGCTGATACCTTCATAAAAATCATGGTGGTCAGCGGAAAGCGCGTGGACTCAGCGGCCAGCTTGCCACTCGAACCAGGTCTGGTCCACGATGGCGTTATCGCCGACCCGGCCACTGTCGGCCGGCGTATTGGAGAGCTTATGGCAGCTCAAGGCATTTCTGATAAGAAAGTTGTGGTTAGTATCAGCGGCATCCATTCCATATACCGCGTGGTCAACATGCCTCGGTTGCCCAAGGGATTGCTGGACGAAGCCGCCCGGCGGGAAATGGAGAGGGTGATGCCAGTGCCTTTAAACGAGCTTTATACCTCATATCAGGCAATAAGCACGTCAGACATAGAGACCGCCATGTGTCTCGTTGGCATGCCGCGGACTACAGTTGATGGTGTGCTCGACACCTTGAAGCAAGCCGGCCTACAACCTGAAGCCATGGATGTTAGGCCCCTGGCTCTGGCCAGAGTCGCGGATGAGAGAGACGCCCTGGTAATAAATGTACAGCCCACCTGCTTTGACATCGTTCTCACGATTGATGGCATACCGGAATTGATCCGTAGCCTGCCCTTCCCGGCGGATGCAGCTTCGCCAGATGAGAAAGTGGCTGAGGTAAAAGAAGAGCTGGAAAGGACCATCGCCTTCTATAATTCAAGCCATAAGGGAGGCGAAATCACCACCAGTGTGGCAACCTTCGTTAGCGGCGAGTTAAGCGAGACGCTGTCTGCCAGGTTAGAGTATAGAGTTAAGCCATTACCTCAATTGCTATCCTATACCGATAGTCTAAATACAAGTGAATACGCGGCTAATATAGGTTTGGCCCTCAGACAGACGCGAGCCGACACTAGCCCGGCGCGAGTTAACTTGAATGTTGTGCCTGAAATCTATCTACCCAAGCCATTCCCTACCATGCAACTCGCTTCCTGGGCGTTTATCTTCTTAGCCGTAGCGGTGCTCATCATCTTTGGTATATCAACACTGATGATATATAAGGATACCATAGCCTTGATGGGTGAGGTCAATAACGCTCAATATCAGGTTGATGTTAGGCAAGGAACCGAGGCATCAATCAAGCAATTGCAGACGCAAGCTGACGCTGCTACAAAGGCGGTTGCCGTGTTCAAACAACCCCTGGACAGCGTCAAATCACAAAGAGAAAAGGTAAATAGCGATATAAGCACGGTAACCAGCTTGCTGCCGGGTATAGTCACGGTAAGCTCGATAACCTACGGTAGCCATGGCCTGACCATAACCGGCACAGCTCCCGATGACACCACAATTGTGGATTATGTCCGCGCTTTGAGAAACTCTAACCAGTTCTCAGAAGTACTTATATCAAGCATGAATGAGCTGGAATTCAACGAGTGGCAGTTTAGCCTGAACCTAAAATGACCTCAGCAAAGTAAGGCACGACCCTTTAGGGTCGTGACCACGAGGTTAAAACCTCGTGGCTACATCTGTAATTTAAACCAGAAATGTAGGCACGACCTTTTAAGGTCGTGCCCTGCGGGGTCTAAAGCCCCGCAGCTACATATCAGTAAATCTCAAATCTCAAATTCCAAGTTCCAAACAAATTCAAAGCACAAAATACCAATGGCCAAAACCTTCAAGGTTTGGAATTTGGAGCATTCGGATTACGTGTCACCCGCCTACGGGTGACCGTCGTGGTTTGTATTGCATGGTGGGTCACCTGAGGGCAGGTGACACCTAGAGAAAAGTTTGGGGCTTCCTAATGAGGTTGTCCATATTACCACCAATGTAGCCCCGACCTTTTAAGGTCGGGGTCACGAGGTTAAAACCTCGTGGCTACATGTTGTTAATTGATTTGGGTGGGCTAAAAAGCCTTAGACAATCCAAAAAATAATAAGGGCAGAACCCTTTAAGTTCTGCCCTTATTAACCCTCCTAGAAGGTGCCTAAGCTAAAATCTCATACCTGTGCACACACATCTTGCCCAGGATTTTACGCCCACCTTCTACTCAGGGAGTAGCACAATTAGGAAGAGCGGTGCAGGTTGTGCCGGAGCTAACCACCCCGGTACCGCTAACGGTCCAACCACTACCGTACTTCATCGGAGTTAACAAGGTCTGTGGGGTCGAAGTTAAGTATGCACTACATGGCGACAGGGGAGTAGTGGTGGGGTTATCCACCATCCATGCCGCGACGGCGGTCTGACATTGGTGAATCTCGGTCTTGCAGGCTTCACAGGCGCCACGGCCCATGAACTGGGTAACAGCCAGAACCGTCACACCAGCCAGAGCTGCCAGGATGCCGATGACCACCAGCAACTCGATTAGGGTAAAGCCTGCCTCTCCATACCTGAAGGCATTACGCACTGTTCTCACTAACTTTCGCATTATTCTTTAACCTCCTTTCTTTGCTATTTGCACACTTTCGTTACTATTTGCTAACTTTAGCAGCTTTATATTATATCACTCGTATTAAGGCGTCAATACAAAAAGGTAGCTATTTGGTATGCCTTACAGATAGGAAATTAGTACTAGTTTGTATACAAGAGGGGCTGAGCCCATCTTGAACTTCCCATCGCGACGTAAATGTAGCCCCGACCCTTTAGGGTCAGGCTCCTGAGGCTAAAGCCTCAGGACTACATGTTTGGTCTTAACACAGCAGACATGCACTGCCGGAAAGGTCTATAATGGCGCTACATTGGAAAACCAATATACCGGAGTCAGCATCTACAAACGGGCACTGGAGATAACATGGCTTGCAATCATCTTTCTAGTCCCCATCTTCTTTAACCCCCAAAGCTACAAGGTTTTCATTTTAAACAAGGCCTTGCTGTTACAGTTCCTGGTCGTGGCTATGCTGGCATTATGGATATCTGACTGGATGCCCAGCCGAGCCGGTCACAAGGGACTAAAATGGCAGGGCATCTTCACCTCTCCACTACACCTGCCTATATTGGTCTTTGGTTTGATAGCAGTTCTAGCTACCGCTGCTTCCATAACGCCAGCCATAAGCTTCTGGGGAAGCTATTTCAGAAAAGCGGGGCTGCTCAATCTGGTATGCTGGATACTATTTTTCTTAATCCTGGCTCAGCAAATCCGAAACAGAGCGCAGCTACTCAGAGCCGTATACACACTCCTATTGTCATCGGTGGTGGTTTCTATCTTAGGCATCCTGCAACATTTCTTCCCGGACGTACTGCTCAGGGTGTTCCAAAACCCATATACATTTAATGGCAGGGTCTCTTCTACCATAGGCAATCCGCTTTTCCTCAGCAGCTTCCTGGCTATGGTCATTCCATTTAACCTGGCTCTCATAGTATATTCATGGAGCAAGCGAAAAGAGGGAAACAATGCCAGAATACTAGTCGGCTTGGTCATTCTGCTGGCCCTGCAGTTCTGGTGCCTCTGGCTGGCACAATACTCCATCACTATCCTGTTATATATCATCGCCCCCATCATCTTCATAACACTTCTGGGCATAGTCAAGCGAAAGAGGCTTATGCTGAGCCTCGGTGCCGTATCTCTGCTTGCCCTGGGGATAATAGCCGGCTTGCTTCTGGTACCATTGCTACTCCCAGACACCAGTGTAAAAATACCGAAAACAAAAGGCCTGGAGACTATTATCAGTACCAAAGACCTGGCAGTTAACAACACTCTGAGTTTGAGAGCGCAATATTGGCAAAGCACAATTGACATACTCCTTAAGTCCCCAGAAGTTCCATTCTCCAACGACAGGTTGCACTTTCTGCGAAAGGTTATCGGTTACGGACCGGAGACATTCGTCGTTACCTTCCAGCTCTTTTTCCCTGACAAAATGAAAAGTAGCTACACTCACATGTCGGAGCTCATAGACCGGCCTCATAACGATTATCTATACATGGCCACCACAATGGGGCTGCTGGGGCTGATGAGCTTTCTAGCCATTCTGGCTGTCTTCTTTTACCTCTGCTTTCGCTATCTACGTCGGGCGACAAGAGACATTGATAAACTACTCTTAATAGCCATGGTGGCTGGCATGGCTCAATATATGGCCGACATCTTTTTCAACCTGTCTACAATATCGCCCGAGCTTGTGTTCTGGTTGATGCTAGCCATGGCATCTGTAATCGGCAGATTTATCTGGAACAAGGAGCCCGCCAGGATTGAGCTTGAGGAAGCAGCCCAGACTGAAAGCGGCGCAACATCTTACGTAACCAGAGCTAGATTCTTCGTATCCCTTGCCTGCGCTTTAGCCTTGGTAATCGTCGGCACCGGCATTGCTATCAGGCCATTCCTGGCCGATATCTACTTGCAGAAGGGGCTAAAGTTACAAAGCGCACGCAATGAGCAGACCATCTACGCTTTTGACAAAGCAACCAGGTTAGAGCCTGGGGAAGCCATGTATTGGCATTCGCTTGGAGCATATAGCGATTCAGTGGCCCGGCATGTCAGAGAAGAGCCTCTCAAGACAGAAATTTTATCCTTGGCCACCAGCGCTTACCATAAAGCAGTGGAGTTAAACCATTACGTTGCCTTCGAGCGCTATTCCCTGGCCGATGTCTATACATACTGGGCTGAGACAGGAGCTGCTGACAAATGGCCTGCAGCCCTGTCTCTTTATGATGAAGCATCCCAATTGTTTCCGCGCAATGCCGTCATATTGAATAAATGGTCGCTGGCGCTGACTATCAAAGGCGATTTGGACGAGGCTCGAACAAAGCTGGACTACGCAGAATCCATCGACCCTGGCTGGGCAGAGACCTCATTCCTTTCCGGCCTTCTACTAGCCAGGGAAGGAAAAAATGACGAAGCCGCTCTCCAGATTATGGCTCCAATACGGAACAAATCAGCCAATCTCGACTACTTCATCGATTTGTGCACTAACCTTGATACGTATGATATGGTGAGACCTCTACAAAACGCTTTGGACGCGTATTTGCCAAGCGCGACCAAGGAATGGACCGGCCATGCCATGCTTGGCGTTACCAGTTTATTTACAGGTGATCTTAGCAAGAGTCTAGATGAGTTAAACAGTGCTATGCTTGCTGCGCCAAGTGAAAATGTCGGCAACCTTTTCCAAGCCATTCTAAAGTTATCAAATATGAGCCCACCTTTAAGAGCGGCACTCCCCAACGTGGCTGAAGAATGGCGAGACAAGCTAAGCCAAAGTCCGGAGCGGGATACCCTACTCCCTGAACTTGACCAGCTCATAAGCAACCCAAAATAGGAAACACCAACGGTAGCTGCGCCCCTTAAGGGTCGCTCATATTACCCCCAATGGAGGCACGACCTTTTAAGGTCGCCCGTATTACACCAATGTAGGCACGATCTTTTAAGGTCGTGCTCTGCGGGGCTAAAGCCCCGCAGCTACATGTTGCTAATTGATTTGGATAGGCTAAAAGCCCCGCAGCTACATGCTTCTGGTAATATGCAAACATGTAGCCCCGACCCTTTAGGGTCGGGGTCACGGGGTTAAAACCCCGTGGCTACATGTAGGGACAGACCTAATGCTCCTCGCAATGACAGAAAAGGCAGGGTGTCACTAATGTGCTGGACGAGTACACTTTAATGCTAAATTCATCTTATTTTGCTATTATATGACCTGCCGTACTTGAATGTTTCTGGGAGAGTATCGCAGCTAGCTTAAAGAGCAAAATCCTCGGGAAAGCGACGTATGGTGGGCAAACATATTAGCCAGCAAATAACCGAATCTGCCGAGACATATACTGACCCTGATGGCCAGACGTGCCCTACCATCGGCCTCAAAGCAGTGGCTTCTATTGCCCAGACACAAGAAATCGCCGCTAAAGAGATAGAGGTAGCCGCATTGAAGAACGGCATTATCCCGTGGCGGTATCTCCGCAATATAGGCACCATTGGCCTCGATGGACAAATTAAGCTATTGCAATCAGCCGTGGCTGTCGTGGGAGCTGGTGGGTTGGGTGGTACCATAATAGAACTTCTGGCGAGGCAAGGGATAGGCCACATAATCATCATCGATAATGACCGCTTTGCCGAACAGAATTTGAACCGGCAATTGATGTCAACAGAGAAGAACCTGGGTAAATATAAGGCCCTTATAGCTGCAAAAAGAGTGGCACAGATAAATTCAGCAGTTACGGTTACAACATTTGTAGAGAAATTAACCAAAGATAATGCTCGTAGATTACTCAAGAGTGCCCAGGTAGTAGCCGATGGGCTGGACAATCTCCCATCCCGTTTTGCAGTTGAGAATGCTTGTCGGAGCTTAAAGATTCCACTGGTACATGGGACAATTGCCGGCTTCTGCGGTCAACTCACTACTATTTTCCCGGAAGATGCTGGGCTGTGCTGCATTTACGGTTCCTCAGACAGATTTCCAGAGCAGGGTATTGAAGTGAAAATTGGTAATCCGTCAGCTACGCCGGCAGTTGTTGCCGCCTGGCAGGTCCAGGAAATAGTCAAAATTATCACTGGAATCGGTGAACCGATTCGAAACTCTCTTCTCCTGCTGGACATGATGGAAGGCACTGCTGACAGGATTGATTTGAGCAGGTAGCCACGACCCTTTAGGACCGTGCCCACTAATGTAGCCCCGACCTTTTAAGGTCGGGGTCACGAGGCTAAAGCCTCGTGGCTACATATTAGGAAATACTAAATTCGAATTTCTAAGCTCTAAACAAACACAAAACCACAAATTACAATGAATAAAACTCCTTTTGGGATTTGGAGAATTCGAATTTTGATATTGTTTAGGATTTGTGATTTGGAATTTGAGATTTTCTATGCCCCTCAGGGGCGCTCATGTTTGTTACTGATGTAGCCCCGACCTTTTAAGGTCGGGGTCACGAGGCTAAAGCCTCGTGGCTACACGTAGTCAAGTTACTAATGTAGCCCCGACCTTTTAAGGTCGGGGTCACGAGGCTAAAGCCTCGTGGCTACACGTAGTCAAGTTACTAATGTAGCCCCGACCTTTTAAGGTCGGGGGGCCACGAAGCTAAAGCCTCGTGGCTACATGTCGTCAATCGATTTGGATAGGGTATAATACTGTAATGACTGTTTTGTGGATAGTTTTGTTCTTCATGGTCGGCGCTGCCATCGGCAGCTTTATCAATGTAGTTGCCGACCGCCTGCCTGAAGGTAAATCTATCGTCTCACCGCCATCGCACTGTTCTAAATGCCAGTACAAAATCCCCGCCACAGATAACATCCCGATATTCAGCTATCTCTGGCTTAGAGGCCGTTGCCGTAATTGCGGTGCCACTATTCCTCAGCGTTTGCTTTGGGTGGAATTGGGCACCGCCATTTTATTCGCCTTCCTATATTGGCACTACGGTCTTGGCTGGGAACTGGCGTTGGTCGTCTTATACTGCTGCTTGTTTATATCCCTTCTACTTATTGACCTGGAGCACAGCATACTGCCCAATAAGATAGTTTACCCCGGAATAATTATCGCCTTAGCTATAGCTTCTCTGGGGTCAATATTCGGCTTCGAACCGAGTGATATCGTGGGCGGGGGCTTTCGGCTGTGGATTGTCAATGCTGCGATTGGCGGCGGCATTGGCTTTGGGATACTATTTGTTATCGCTCTCATTTCCCGAGGGGGCATGGGGTGGGGAGATGTAAAGCTGGCGGCACTGATAGGTCTTGTCACCGGCTTCCCGTTGGTTTTTCTGGCTATGTTTTTGGGCATAGTTGGCGGCGGCTTAACAGCAGCGATTTTGCTATTAGCCAAATTGAAAAGCCGAAAAGATGCCATACCTTTCGGCCCCTTTCTGTCCTTGGCCGCCATGGTAACTTTATTCTGGGGTAGCAACATACTTAACTGGTTAATTCCATACTTAAGCCCCCATTCTTGAGACTATACCTCTCCCCAAGAAATACGAAACCCTATCTGTCTAAGCCTTTCCGGTCGTACAAAAGTATTACCTGGCATCACCAAGAAGTCTTACACTAAAGTCACCCCTTTTTTTCGGAAAAACCAGCCACACTCTTGATTACAGAATGAAGTTAATAGATTAAACTTTAGCTGAGCATTTAACGGCGGGTTTAAACATGTATATCGGAAAAGATGAGGAAAAAACGGCTGAAATCAAAGAGTTCCCAGTTGTTTTCGGTAGCCATGGGTTGCAACTCAATGGCAAAATTATTCTTCCCAGGAAAGCCAGTGCCAATGAGCCAG
>Ga0315289_10003459_pt1 | contig 23902 bp, 25 predicted proteins | sample YL17G11_40_MG_FD_203452 | JGI IMG/M metagenome (GOLD analysis project Ga0315289, IMG submission 203452) | Sediment microbial communities from Yellowstone Lake, YNP, Wyoming, USA - YL17G11_40 | ecosystem: Environmental > Aquatic > Freshwater > Lake > Sediment | place: USA: Wyoming | collected...
GGGTGTGGGTGGTAATCGGGGGGGGTTGGTATTCCCTAGGAGCGTGGGGAGGGTACTCGGCGCGTGTGTGTGAGTCCGGGTTCGAAATCACACCATGGCTGGGGCGGGTAGAATTCCATAGGAAGCGAAACGCGCGCAAGCGTGCTGATCTATCGTTGGGCACAAGGTAAGCGCTAATACCGGAGGCTGGCAAGGGCCTAAGCTTTGCAGAGCGAATACTGCTGACTAACTGGGAGGTAGGGGTTCTTCCCAGTTGACAACAAGTGGGAAATGTATTGCTCTATTTCTGATTACGGCCCAAGCAAGATTTGCGTATCAGCGGTAGAATCTCCCACTTTATCCAAAGTGTGCAATCGTGGGTTGTAAGGGCCTTTATGTTGAAGCTGACTTGTGAGGCAAAGTATCTTGGCTGGGCGCGTTAAGCTCTGAGTTCTATTTATCGTTGGCACGACGTGGGAGCCGCGTCTGTGGCGTGGCGAGTCGTCCGATGTAGGTCTTTTGGAATACAAACTGCGAGCCGCTATCGATCCTTTCAACAGTAAATATTCCGGACAACCGTTTGTTTTTCTGGTCAAACAGCACCGAAATGACTTGATCGTTGCTGACCCTCAATACCACAGCGTTGGGTCGCCCCTGCACTTGGAGAAATTCATCCATCAACCTCCCGTTAGTTCGCCCAATGATGTATGTAACATACAAAAGCCCTACGGCACCAACAACCAGTGCGAACCAGTTAAATCCCACTCTGCGGGCGAATCTGTCTGTAAAAGTAGTCACGTTAATCTCTCGTGTGACGCTAGCAGAGATCCTGGCGACATAGCTGAGTCCATTCTTCCTAGGTATGGCGGGTAGGACAAAGTCAAAGAACAAAAATGCGGTCACCGGAAACAGTAATAGGTATATAACGAGCGCCGGGCTCTCGAAAACAAAATAGAAAACGGCGGGCAACATGGCGAAGGGCAAATGCCAGCTGAGCTTGAACCTGATAGCTGGCGGTATCATCAGCCAAAACGGGTGGAGAACGTCGGCAAACAAGAGAAATAGCCCGAACACAAAAGCTAGAGCCGCGAGGGCAATAACTACACTGGGAATGTTAATCTCTATAAGCGTCCAGGGTAAACCAAAATGCGAGAAATGTCCTGCTTGATAGACAAAAGCCAAACCGTATGCTAGCGCGGTTGCTAGAAACAGCAAGAGGCCCTCTGTCAACCAGTTTCGATTTGTAGGTTTACTTCCGTTCTCTTCCATGCGCGCAGTAAAATGTTGCCATTAACCGTGTGTGCGCAACCAAACTAACATATGAAGATAGTAAAAACAAGCTTTTGGCATCAAGCGTAGTGGCAAGGAACTTTTCCCTGAGGGGTGGGCCAAAAAAGAATCGGGGCAGGTCGCGAGACCTTCCCCTTGAAGCTAATCCCGCTTCACTGGCTTGAGGTTTCCCGCTTTGAGGGCTGAACGCGCGAGTTCTGATCCATCATTCTCTCAACCGAACTCTCGAGCCCCAGGCGGAGCGCCAGCCCAGGTCTTATTATTAGAAATAGTACGCTTTTTGTCTTGACAGGCATTTCAACCCATCATACAGTACGATTAATGGACAAAAGTCGTACTAAAGACGTTTTCAGAGGGAGGTAAGCCATGAGAAAGAGACTGCCGGTTGTGTTAGACACACAAGAAGCCGAGGCGATCCTCAAGGTGCCAAACACCGGATGCCCTACCGGCCTCCGTAACAGGGCGATCCTCGAGGTCATGTATCGAGCGGGACTCAGACTGTCGGAGGTGCTGAAGCTCTCGACCGCCGATATACGGTGGGAGAGTGGACTGTTGGAAATTCGTCAGGCCAAGAACGATAAGGACAGAACTGTGCCTGTTGACTCCGAGACAATAGCCTGGTTGCGTGCCTGGTTAGAGAAGCGGCCAAAGGTTCGCGGGAAAGGTAGCAGACTTTTCTTCTGCACACTGAAGGCGCATCCGTTGTCAGGCAGATACGTTGAGGCAATGGTGAAACGTCTTGCTGTGAAGGCCTTGGGTGAAGACCGAGGCAGGGTTGTCACTCCGCATGTTCTCCGTCACACTTACGCCACGAGCTTGCTTAACGGCGGGTTTACGATTCGGGAGGTTCAAGAGCTCCTTGGTCACTCGGACGTGAGCACAACACAGATATACACTCATGTCAGACCTAAAGATTTGGTTGCGAAGATACAAAACCGCACACTAGAGCCGGAGAAGGAACGAAGGGTAAGAGAGCTGGCGGCAAAGCTGGCGTCTCTGCCTGAGGATGTACGGGAGGAGCTTGCGGAGCTACTAGGGAAATTGTGAGGCAAGGCAACAAGGACGGGTTTCTAGCTATAGCCCATCAATGAACTCTTTTTCCACTCCTGCTGTACCATCACCTAACGCCGGACTCGGCTTATTGACAGCGGGAAGTCCTCCTCAGGCCGTTCCATTGTGAACCGAGATTCTCGTTTGGCACGTTTGCTAGAAATACGTTAAGAACCGCGGTGATCTCCTCTGCTATCTGTATAAACGGCCACGGTTTTGTTTCAGGCGTTACATCTAATCTCGCATACGTAAGATGTGCGATTTCCTTCCCAGCACGGCGTTTCGCCTGTGCAAGCAAGTCCTGTAGCAATGGTCTTTCCCTTCTCCATTCATCAGGGTTTGCGAAATAATCTTCGGCTACAACATCATCACTTTGTGGTGCCTCGGCATAAAGGAAGTCCATGAGTGCCCGGACGTGAATTACGAATGATTCCAAGAGTGCATTCGCGACAGGACCCTGGCCCGCAATCCCCGACGCGAGGCCACTAGCTAGAGAAGTTAGCATCCAGGCTTCGTAATGAAGATGGTTTGATGCCTCCTTGAGTTCTTCCACCGTTCTCTGTTTTCTAGCCGGCATATTTCTCCCGGACCTCACCGCTGGCGCTCAGCCGCGCGACGTGCACTTCGGCTGCAGCGAACGGTTACAGTTCACATTCGGAGCCTTCCAAGCCGAACCCATGCCGATCCCCCGCTTACAGAGTCCGCAGATCCTCGATGAATTTCGATAGCATTTCTATCCGTACAAAAGTCGTATCCACCTTACGGGGTGGAAATCTCGTCCACCAGTAAGTCGTAGGCGTCACGTACAGCGAAATAATTCTGGGGGACTGTGCCGAACTTAGTGGCCATCCGAGTGCGTGCGCAATCTGGGCCCAATGATCCATAAGATGTTTCTGGCGCTTATCGATCTGCCGGAAATGCCCCTCATGCTTTCCGGGTATTCCGAAGATCTTCTCTCGCAAGGTCTTCGCATCCTTCAAGCAGGAGGCAGGTAGGATATTCTTGCACTCGATGCTAAGTATGGCATGGGCTTCCGGGTAGTAAGCTAGCACATCGTAGTCGCCCAAGTCCTGGGGATGTTTTCCCGCCCGATCGAGGCGATGCAGTCTGGCAGCGCGAACTGTATATGTCGTGAATCGCTTCACAATCTCCGACGCCTGAGCTGCGACAGCGTTATCGAGAAGCCGTTTCCATTGCTGCAAGAGATGGTTGATGCTTGTCTTCCCAATATCCGCTGGCAGAGTGCCAGAGAACGGAGAGCCCGACCAAATGATTCCTGCGCATCGGGCCGCATACGGCCCCCACAGATATTTCTGACCGAGCCTGATCAAGGGCCTTATAGTGTAGCGTGCAAAACGTTTCTTCTGCTCCCACACTGGTAGGTCGTCACATAGCCGCTCATCTCCGAAAACTCGCAATATCGCCTCACTCTTAAGCGTTAGGAAATCAAGAATCCAATCAACTTCTTCGACCCCCAGGCTCTCATCGGCCTTTTGTGCAGCAGATGCGATTTCATCTCGAGTGGCAGAATAGCTCGCAGCTTCTACGGCTCCTTCATGCTGCTCCGGCCAATACGTTAGCACCCTCAGTACGGTGATGAGGGCGGTAAATCTGAACCTATAGTCCCTGCGGAAGGCCTCATCCAATGCGGCTGTCCTCTCTTGAACAGTCTTGAGATGTTCAAGCGCATCCTTGGGATTGCCAATTAGCCCCAGTCGTAGCTGGGCCTCTTCTTGACCGAATTGGTTCTGCTTTGCCTCTGTGTCGGCACCATATCTCACTTCCGCGCGGAACTCGTGGTCGATATTGAGACCCGCCGCGACGATGTCATAATGAATAACGTCACTAGCATCGCGAATCACAAAGAACCAATCGATCAGGGCAAGTAGGAGGCGTGTCGGTTCCTCCGAGATTGCCTCCTTTCCATCCGGCTGGAGCTGCACGAATTTCTCGATAAGATATCGATAGTTGCGATGCATACGAGTGAATTCTTCTTCATTCTCCGAATAGCGCTCGTCCCTGCGATACTCAACATGGTGTTCGAGCGAACGTTTGATGGTGATCCTCTGACGCTCTCGCTGATGCATGACTGAATCCGCCCACCCAATCAATCTCGGAATCGAACTGATGAACTCAAAGCCTGCCACCATCTTGTTAATCTCGGTCACCATCGCCCTCCCCAGCACGTTCAGCCTGTCCTTAGCAGTTGTGAGATCATAATAGCCCTCGGACACACCCGCCTGCTTTGCCAGTTCCGCAAGTCGTTTCTTGGCAAGTTTGAAATCCCGTGGACAAGGGAGACACGGCTCTACAAATTCCGGAAAAGATGCCTGCCTCTGTTCAGTGAAGAGCTTGAATCCCGGTTTGCCAGCCTTCCCGTTCTCGATGACCTCAGTGATGGCTTTTATCCTTGGGTCGTGACAAATGGAGTCAATTTGACCGACAATTTCCAGAAGCAACGCCACCTCCACTGAGCGGTCCTGGGTGTGCAGAAATAATTCTCTGAGCGCCTCGTCATTGAAGACGATTTTTACACAGACTGATCTTGTATCGACAAAGCGGGCGTCCGCACACCAAGGTTTTGTCCCAGGGTCAAGATAGCGCAGGTACCCGAAGTCTGGGGTCGTGGTCACGAGAGAGCGGGGAAAGATGCGGACAACTAATTTCTGATATCTCTCAAAAGCTCGGTGCTCCGCAATTATCGTTCGGTATTGATACAGATTATCTTCGGCGCACTCCATAAGGAAATTGGCAGTCTTTCTCTGCTCAAATGACATCGGCTCAAACGGAGCAGTGAGGAAAACATGCGCCTTCCCAATTTCACAATGGAGTGCTGAGCCAAAGTAGGGCCTAGCCACCAGCCGAATTCGCCCTGATCCCTCCTCTACGATTTGCCAGCTACGTGGAAAACCAAAGAAATCCTCCTCTGGATAGAGCCTCCAGAAGTTAGCAAGCGACTCATATCTGTACTGGCTCCCCCAATGCGGGTCAATTATCAAAGTATGGGGGCTGTAGGCACCGCTAACCAAGACGCCGTCCGTATCCTTGAACGATGCAAACTTGTCGAGCAGCGAAGTCAGCGGAGAAACAAAAGACTTTTCGATGGTCTCGAGATAGTCAATAAAGTCGGAGAGTTGCTCGACCTCGTAGAGTTCATCAAGCACGGCAAGCACCGAATCCATGAACGCCAATCTTCCGGGCAGCTTTTCTTCTGGCTTGACGACAAATGGACCAGTACGCGTCTGAGGGACGACAATGAAAAGTACCGGCTTCAAGGTTTTCTCCGAAACATCCGATCGGAATTCTACCCGCTTGCTTTCTAGGTGCAGGATCAGCTGAGTGGGTGGCGTTTGAAGAAGTTGGAGTGCCTCTTTGAGCTCAGGTGAGACTTCTGCCAACTTGCGCGCAAGAACCAGCTCATCGGTTGCTGGTGGCAGAATGTAAAAGAGAACGAGCTTATCCTTTGATTTTATCGCCGCGGGGAAAATCACTTGGTGCGCCTCTCTTTCTCCCGAACGAGCAGAGACATAACGGAAAGCGTCCTGTTCCGAAAACCTCTCCTTCACAAAGCGGGAAAATCCGCCAGCGACTTCCAGTTCTGCAGATCCATCCTTTGTAAGAGACGGTTGATGACTTTTCAATAACTGTCCCCAAGAGTCGAACAGAACCCCGGACATTCGTCTCGGCAGAATCAGGAAATAACGATCCTCGTGCTGAATGAACAGAGTTGAAAAGGTCCGGGAATCAATCGCTGCCTCCCCGAGTTTCTCCCTCGTCAAAATCTCGGACGGCAGCTCGCCCAGCTTTGTACCGAATTCCGTAAGAAACCCTGTCCCGGCAATGTCTGCCAAATCAAGAGATTGGTAAGCATGAGCCGAGCTCCGCCAAAAGGGTTCGGAAGGAATGCTCGTGTCTCCCGCCGACACTTTTATATCGCCTCCGAGCGGTTGCGCTGAAATCCTGGCTATAATCGCGTCTTGGACTGTCAACACGCACTCAAGCTCTTTCATCGGAGAACGCTCTGTCAACTCCTCTAACTTCTTATCAAACGGTTCATAGAGAATCTGAAACAAGGTGAGATAGTCATATACATCGGAGAGGTCGCCACCGTAGAAAATGCGGTACTTTCTTTTGTGTAGCTGGAATCTGACCTCTCCCCAGTCCAGCTCTGGGACGCAGTCCTCGAGTTGCGTGAAATTCGGAGCCAACAGGTATAGCTCGTTCAGGAATCGCTGAAATTCAACATAGTCCTTGATAGTCGAAGTTCCTGCAAATTCCTCAGGCTTCATTGAGCATAGAGTCGCTGCGAACAGAATATGTTTGACTGGGCTTGCAATGTTCGGGAGCCAAAGACCGGATACAAATAGCGCAGTCGCGACATCCTCAAGGGAATACCGGCGGTACAGATTTTTAATAGAATCCACGATGTCGACAAACGTCTTCTCGGAAGAACTTGTCATGTACAAACTAACAACCTAGGAATCTCTCGGTGATCTCGTCTCTCACCCTCAACTATCGGCATTAGCTGCGGCTCCGTTGCAAGTCAGGGATGCCCAAACCACCCTGGTATCAAGCGGTGGCCGTCATCTGCATGCCGAGTTGGACGATTCACGGCGCCTCTATGGGCTAGCAGCGCGTTCACTCCTTAATGCAATCTACTCTCCAATCTGTTGAGTCTACAGGGCAGAACGCCCAGACGTCGCGAAAATGACGCAAATGAGGTTTCAAGACGGATCTCATTCTGATTACTTGATCAGTATCATGGGGAATCGTGCCAGAGTAAATCAGCAGAATAAGATCATGTGCTGAACTTCGATATTTGTCCGATTTCCTGACGTATGATTGCTCCACTTGAGTGACCGGATCTGGCATTCCTGAAGCCTCATGGGGGCAGAGGATAAGCCAGGGAGGTGCCGCTGCGTCTCCACTGGCTACAATCTCGACGCTCGAAAAGTATCTTCCAAGCAATTTAGAACGCGCGCAAAGGTCAAGTCGCTCGAGCACAGTGGTCCTGTGATGCACAACCGGTCTCTCGGAGATTATTACCTGTCGCGTCTGAGAAACCAAGGCATCTTGTTGCTTCTTATTGTATGGCAGAGGAGTGCCTGACAAGGTAATACAAACACCTCCGACCCGGAACCCCTTGATTGCCATGTCAAGCTTCTCAAGAAAAGCATGGTCGCGGGCGATAGCCTTGCGAAAGTCCGCATCGCCGTGAGGAGTGGTCACCTGAACCTTGAGTTCGCCATCGCCCGGGTCAACGAAGTGGTAATCGCATGAGGCGTCATTGCTCTTGGCAAGCAAGTGATCTAAGGAGAAACTGGCATCCCTTTCAGCGTTGTAGGCCTTCAAGAAGGCTCGCAGTATTGCCTTGCCGAGCTCATCTGACAGTTCCGACATGAATACCTCTTGAGTCCGTCCAACAAGTAGTATACGGAACTACGTAATATACTAGATTGAAGTGACCTTGTAGCATGTCGCAGTTCCATTCGAGAGAAACCTCGCCTTAGCTGTCTCATTGCCTTGGGATAGACCAGTCTTCGCTGGCTGTATATCTAGCTCTGCTGCGGTACCCCGTTCAGATAATCGGATGAACATAGCGAGGGTGAGACTTCGGCTTCCATCCGGCGACAGTAGAGTGAAGAACGTTCCCATCACTGTTCACCGCGTCGGGAGGATTGCCAAGGGATTGACCATCTACAGTGGCCAATTGCCTTCTTCCTCCCTCAACCTCGAGAGCTTGCATGCCTGCTCAACCAAACACTCAATAGTTCTCCTGTACTCCTCTATGAATAGATTCAGTTTGACTGCGGATTCAGTACCACGTTTTGGAAGAGGAAGCAGTACCCCAGCTAGGTCATTTGTCCTAATTCGATTGTGCGAAGCTGAAGTCCCCGAAGTAAGACTTCGCACTTGGCTTTGGACGGGTTCTGACAGTAGCAGATAGGCCACAAGATACGGGTTGACTCCTTGCTTAGTGGACATCACTTCAAACTCGGAGGAACAGAGTACTTTTCTACCCAGATTGGGCACAACAAGTACGCGAGGTATGCGGGGGTTGATCTTTGAGAAGATAATCTCTCCTGGCTTGACTCTGATACCTGCTGTCTTAGGACGGTAGTTCATCATGCCCCCGATATCCAGCAAACCCTCTCCGATTACATGAAGGACACTTATGAACACGCAGCCGTCAGAAAACGATTCACTAGGACGACATTCACTTTGAAAATCAACCAAGCTGGAAAGAGGAGATGCCTCCGTACTTGATGATCTTCTGAGGCGGCGAATAGATCTAAGCCGGGTGGCATCATAATGTTTAGGCGTCCAAGAGTTACTAACAAACTCGTCGTAATCTACCTTCACGCATGAAGGTGAGGTGCTAATTACCTTGTTTTGCGAGTCCGACTTGTGAATAAGAGACGATCTGTATGCGTCCAGGATGATTGGTAGATCGTTCCTCCCCTTCGCAACCTTTACCTGAACGCCTTTCCTTGAACTTACCTCGAAACCGAGGTCGTTGGATGTAGCGACGAAAACCGACTTCTTAGGTTCGGATGAAACGCCCTTGACCAAATAGAGAATGCAAGTTTTTGTTCGAGTCCCAGCCTGAGCAAATGTTACAGAGGGTAGCTCTATGACCCCTCTCACTGTTGCTCTGGTTCTTAGCTGTTGCCTCAAGAGTGCCGGAATCCCTCTTGCGGATATTACGCTGTCGGGGACGATTATTAACAACCGGCCACCGTCCTTTAGAAGCGAGAGATCTCGGTCGACAAATAGTAGCTCCGAGTTTGCTCTTGTTATCTTCGCGCAGATCGGGGCAAAAATGGGTAGGTTCTCTTTTCCGCAGGAGGCTATTTGATCTCCACTGAATGAAGCCCCGAATGGTGGATTTGTGAGTATCAAGTCAACCGAACCATTGAGCTCGGCCAACGGAGTATCTTTGGCAAGCGAGTTTCCTATCGTCATCTGGTAATCCAAAGCTTCAAATAGCGCGAGATTTATTTTAGTGAGTCGAGTCATCCGCTCGACCTTGTCCTGACCAACCAGCAAAAGTTTCCTTTTCTCAAAGAGCTTCAAAGATCGAGATTTATGGTAAAACATGGTTAAGAAGGAGCCAACGCCGCACGTTGGATCCACCACTATGAAAGGATTTTTATGTTGATCTCCACGCAAATAACTCCCCATATCCTCCAATGCGATATCCACCATTAGGTCGACTACCTCGGGCGGTGTCAAGTATTGGGCATCCTCGATATTGCTTCTGAAGTTATCCCGTACGAAATGCCCGAATGCTTCATTCAGCACGTCGAACGGACGGCTCAATTCTTTGTTGCTAAAAGCTGCGTCAACTGCGTTACGGACAAGCAAGACCAGAGCTCTTGCTAAGGCTTCATCGCCTTGCCGAAGTGCTAGGGTCGGGTTTGGGCCAAATATCGAACTCCCATCCTGGTTAAGATAGCACTTCAGCCTAATGGTCTCCCCAAGACTCAGCTGCAATTCGTCAATCAGAGCTGACCGTGAGGTTTGATTCGCCGCGGGAAATCTTCGTACCAACCCCCTTCGGTAGGCCAGGTACATCGCGAACAATTTCACAACCTCGTCTAGTTTGGCATTAGAGTCATCGAACCTGCCCGATCGGTGAAAAAGCTCCCGCATCTCACTGAGAGCCTCATAAATAGACGAGTAACTAAGACTTGAGGGTGTACAAGAGAAAAGATCGGTCATCGTTCATACCTCCGCCGAGATTGTAATCAAAATTGTTGCCTCTAGCAAGTAGACATTTTGGGAAACTATGAAATACTGGTGCCATGTCCACATTTGCGGCAAGGCTAGGCAGGGTAATAAGAAGAGAACGGCTGAGACTGGGCCTCTCACAAGAAGCTCTCGCCGCCCTTTCGGGCATGAACCGAGCATCCCTAAGTGAAATAGAACGCGGTGCGGTTGAAATCTCGGCATTCAATCTTCAACGCATAGCAGACGCCATGCGCATCAAACTCTCTGCGCTCATTAGGATGTATGAAGACGAACCCTGAGTACCCTCCCCAAGTCCAGCGGGCCCTAGACCTGTTAGAGGTCCACTATAATTCGTTTCATGGTGTTGTTGATCTTGCAAGAGAAACAGGTCATCCAGTGCCACTTGACACAAGAGCTTGGTCACAGATGCTTGTTAGCGTCTTGTGCGACATCAAGGGTCTCGAAAGAAAAAAGGGCACGGATTTAGCAGATGGTTCGGATGTCAAGGGCGCCAGTACTTGGGAAGCTATTGACACTCCGCGCTTCAATTCTGTGATTAAGGCTGGAACGCTTTCTAATACGTCCGGGAAGATAGAGTCTCTGGATAGCATGCCATTCCTGTTTCTTGTGCTGTGGGATACTGCACCAGGGAGTGGTAATCACAGGTGCAGAATTTGGTGCGTCAGGCCACAGAAGGACAAGCTCTTTAGGAAAATCTGCGCCACGTGGTATCGACAAAGAGAAGATGGGATCATAAAAAGTGACAATTTCCAGCTTCATCCTCCCAGGAATAAGAACTCAAATGTGATCCGTAATACATGTGGCAATCTTGAATATCCTCTCCTTTTCTGCGCAGAGCGGATTGCTGGCACCTATCAAGTCGTATCTTATAGCCCGGATGTGATGCAACACGGTACTTGCCATGCCACATCGAGTCCTTGATCTGGCATATCAAGACTGAGCGGGACGCAGCATCACTCGTGCGCAAAAGTTCAGGCCCAAGGTTATTTGCTGAGCAGATCGAGGATACCCCAGTCTGTTTCCTGGGTCAGAGTTATCCCGACTGTGATCTGAGTGAGAAGATCAGATAGAGTTAGCAGAGCATCTTGCCAATCGTCGGAGACGTTATCTTCTGACTATTTGAGCTCGTGGGTTGCCACCCAACCCCTCAGAGGCTTTCCGCTGGTCAGGCGATAGAGTTCAACCTTAACCTGTGCCGGGACCGGGACCGGGCACAAAGCGAGCGGGACGAGATCGTCGCCAGCCGCGGCTTAACTGCATCATTCGCAGCATGATGCTAATTGCGCTTTGATCATCCTCTCACCCGATTGTGTGATAAGAGGTTACTCGCCTGCGACATTTGGTAGACAAGTGCTCATTATGGTGCTAACATAATAACGCTATGGAAGTCAAACTAGCTTTGCTTGCCGATTATGCCAACGTCACCAAAGAAGGCAAACTGAACGTAATGGGGGTATTCAGTCAGATAAACGCCCCGGTTTTGCCATGGGTTCATCCTCAGATGCAACTGGTATTGCAGCTTGAAGCAGGACCAGCTGAATGGGGTAAAGACAAGCGGCTTGAAATAAAACTCCTGGAGCAGGATGGTCGGCACATCCTTTCTATCGGCGCCGATCTCAAAGTCCCTCGGGGTCAGTCAGGTAGACCCGTTCAACTGCAATCCATTATGAGTTTCGTGAATGTTCCCTTCGAGGCTGAGGGTGATTACTGTTTTCACATTCTATTGGGTGAAGACGAGAAAAAGGGGGTTCCTTTGAGAGTCAGTCTTACCCCTCCACAACAGCCAACGCCGCAGGTCTAAGATGGATGGATGCAATCGAGTCTCTGTTACTGAGAATGCAGCGGACCAAATCAGGATGGACCTTTGACGACCTTGAAAGGCTTTATGTGGGCCTCGGATTTGAGATCAGGGAGGGTGGTAACCATCGTCTATACATTCATCCACGGTTTCCGCGATTGAGAGCTACGGTGACGAGACATCGATCGCTAGCCAAAGGCTATATCAGCCATGCTATTCGACTGGCGAAAATGCTAACACAATTGGAGTCAAGCAGATGAATGCCATAAACACGGGTCATGTGGATATCGATTCGTATGTGACAGTTGTCATTCTCGACTCCGCAACTGACGAGAAGCCGTGCTACCTAGCATACCATCCTGAATTGGAAGGCTGTATGAGTCACGGTGAAACGCCATCTGAAGCTACTTGCAATCTCAGAGAAGCGACGGAGCTTTACATTTCCGTCTTACTTGAAAAAAAGCTGGATATTCCCATCCCTCTTCGATTGGAGGGTGTATGGAATATTGCCAACCCCCAAGCTTCTGAAAGCAGTGGTTGCGTCTCAGAAATATCAGAGATAGTGGAACGTAGCCAATCCGCCGACATATCTCCCAGCAGTGCATATCCCGGTGTGGAAATCGTCACAGTGGCTTAGACCTCATAACTTCACACCAAATTAAGACAAACGCTCCCCGACAAATCGCTCCAGTTCAACACCGGGGTCAAGCTTCGGCGCTAGAATTGTCGATTTCACCAAGTAGTCCGTCGAAGAACTGACTGACATTATCCCGGTATGCAGCTATGAGATCGCGATACCAATCGTAGTCATTGGTCACGCAGTCTTCAAGCATGTCAGTGGTGAAGAACACCCGAAGACTAGACTTGCCGAGCTGGTCTTGAAGAGCAGCAATAGCCTCATGAATTCCCGATTCCCTCTTCCACCATGAGATGACGAAACCAGATACTGGGTATCGTCGATTCTGGTAATGTGCCTCATCCGCGAGGAGCCAGGGAAAGGTCCACATGGCCTCAGCGAGCGTCGGAGAGGGAAAGAGTTCCCGGATCCAGTTCTTTGCCTCCCAGACAAGAAACTGTCCGTCGCACTCAAGGAGACCATCCGGGGTGCAATACCGAGCCGAGCGTAGCTTCTTGTCGAGCTCATCCGTAAGGCGGCGAATCCCTTCGCCGGACGAGTCTGCAGGCCTCTTGATGTCGGTCCAGTAGATGCGGGGCTTCCCCGGCATTAGCTTGAAACCCAGACTGGGGAGGTAGCCTCGCCAGATGTCCTCATAAAAGGCTCCGAACAGCTTAGCCCGCATACCGCCTGCACGTTTGCAGTGGAATAGGCTTTCGATTGCGGTCTGGTTCAGCATCGAGTCACCTATACTGCAGAACCTAACGAAATGCGCCTCACCTGGCAGCCGCCGAACGCGACTCCCGGGTGCATGCGCTGATTACTCAGCCGCATCTTCTCCGGAGATCTGACTACGCTCGGAGAGGAAGAGCCGCTCATATGCCCGCCGGATAACGGAGTTGGAAATCTCAATCGCCCGTAGGACTTCTTGTGCACTTGTTCTAATCTCACGGCCTTCCAATTCTCCTGAACGAACTCTATCGAGATACTTCCGATCTACGATTCCCAAGTTGTGGGTGATCGGATGTCTTTTCTCGAACGCAAGCCGAAGGTGTGTCAACTCATCCTCAGAGACACCTTCGAACAGTTCCATCCCGACGTGAGTTCGAAAGGTGTCAGCGGCGGATGCGATGTTCTGGTATGAGTTGCGAATGACGCTCTCGATTCGATGCGCTATCTGCTCGGGCGGAACACCGCTTGTACGCATATGGCGCCTAGTCACCACCTTGAGGATAGTCTCAAATATCGACACAACGTCTTCGAGAGCGTTTTCGATATCTCTGGCAGCTACCCTAGCGCCAAGCTCCTCTCGCCGCGTCTCGACAGCAGTGAGTATCTTTCGGACAACGGCGAGTTCTGCCTCAACGTGATACAGAAAGATATCTGTGCCGCAGTCAGGACACCAAACTGCCAGGCCAAACACCGCATGGTCGAGTCCACAATGACAACATGTAAGATCTCTACGGAGTTCCTCTTCAATTGGGCGAGAAACTGGCATGGGCTTCGACGGAGTGTACGAAAGCTCAATTGACATCATCCCCGCGTCAATCTTTTTTCTTCGCGAAGACCCAAGGCCAAGCGATTTCTCGATCATCTGATCTATGCCCTTGATGGCTTCGCTTTCTAGCTGCCCCACTGCGTAGTCTCTTTGACTTCTCGTTAAGAAATCGTCCGGAGACGATTCATGACGGCAGTAGGGACAGTATGCGGAAGTTTGCCCTTCAGTGACGCCAGTCCCTATCCTCACCTTGAAATACCCTGGCGAGCATATCGCGTCGGGACACTCGCGTCCTATCATCCCGTCTGAGTCCGGGGGGATCTCGATCCTCATCTTGTATAGGTCTGGACCAATGGGCCGTAGCCCGTGAGGTCCACCTTCTTTGAATATCTCCTCCGACATGACAGCTACTGCCTCAAGTGTTTCAATCCTCCAGGAACAAACTAACGACTGCGGTCATCTGCTGGCGGTGGGGTCAAGAGAGGCCTGTGACCGCAGGCCCCTGCCCCCGCCAGTCAGGTGCAGCGCGCTTAGGTAACAACGTTACTTGTGGTAAGGCGAATGACTAACGGTATTCTTGCTGTCCACCCAAAAGAGCGAAATCTTCAATATCTCGAGAGCATTGCCGATCCTGGCTGTGAGGCGTCGGTGTTTCTCGGTGTCAGGGAGAGCGATCGCGACATCGTGCCAGTCGGCGCAACCTTTCAGCTCAGCCGCGGAAAAGAACGCGCGAGCTACGTGCGTTCTGATCTGAGAATCCTTGAAACCTTTGCCGAATCTCGAGGTCTTTGCTTTGGAACTGGTTGCACCTTTCGCCTCAATAGCAAGTGTGCGACCGGTTGTCTTGTGGGTAGCTACTAGGTCGACTCCCTTCTCCAGGGTGGTACGAAACTCATCCACCGGATAGCCATTGCGCTCGAGGTAAGCTCTAAGCGCATTCAGTACCTCATTCTCGGTCAGCATCAGAGGGCTCCCTCTGGCAATCTATATCTAGTGCCGCGCTTTTAGGATAACCTGAGGCCTTGTGCAGTTTTCCAACAAGGAGATAAACAGATAGTCGAAGCAGTCAAGTTCCTCTGGAATGCGCCTCGCAACAGTTTCCTGCCAGTTCTCAATGTGTGGAGGAGAAAAGCAGTGTTCTAGATTGAAGAGCACTGCCCTTGCGGTATCGCTCCTATGGGATGCTTCTTCAATCTGGAGCATCAAGGCAGCGAAGTGGTTGAAGTCCTTCCGCAAATGCTCTCGAAGCTGCGAGTACTCACCTTGGAACTCGCTGTCTGCCTTAAGCGAGTACTGGGTAAGGAGGTGCTTAAACTCTCCCCACGCATGTCCGAACGCTGCAGCTCTCCTCTTAGTTTGGGCGTGCTGAAAGCGCGGGGGGAGAAGCGTCCACACGAGAACCATAACTAGGACAATGAAGAACAGACGCAGGAGGCTGATCGACAAAATCGGTGCTGCAAGGATACTAAGCCAGTTTTCTGGCGAGAAGCGACGGAGCAGGAAGTCCAGAATCACGACCACGGCGGCAAGGGACGAAAGAATCTTATGGAGATTAGTCATTCAGTTCCTCTTGATGGCCTGGGGTCAGTTGTCTTACACGTAGCGTGCGTGACTGGGTAAGATACTCCGTCGCGAGACACGTGCAGTATAGTTCGACGCGCTGCGCGTGCCTTATGTCCGTTACTTTCCCGTCGCTCTGAACCACAGACTTACCGTATCCTCAGCATTTCCGAATATTCTGCAGTCGGCGCTGTGTAATCAGATCAAGACAACGAACGGTCGCCCTCTGCGCTGGCTAACTCACTAAAGACGACGCCCTTGACTCCAGCTAGCACCGCCGTCAGGTCTAGGATAATAGACACCCGATCCACCCTCAAGTCAGCTTCTCAATCCTGAGCTAGACTGTACATGAGTGACGGCCGGAGGTCAATGGGCTCTCTGAAGCCCACTCTGCGCTAATATCTCCTTGACGCATCGTTCCTGATCCTTCGGCTTGCGCTGAACGAGGGGCCTCAACTGCCTTTCAGTCACGGCAGGGTACTCTAGAGGGTCTCCGAGCGCTTTTATCCTTCGGAGAACCTTCGGGGGGAGTCTCAGCAAATCCAAGACCTGCGTGACGCGGGCGCGGGAGACTCCGAGTTTTCGGGCTAGATCGGCACGGGAGGAGACCTCTCCCCTTTCCAATCCCTGCCGCCACTCTCGGGCGAGTATGACAGGGTTACGATAGAGTTTGTGCGGTTTGCGACTGACTTTTGTGGAGCGCCTGACTGCGGGCTGAAGCCTAAAGACGGCTCTGAAAGTTCTACCTTCTGACCGGTCTGAGGACCCAATTGAAACCGCCGTCTAGGCAGAAGCATTTGCTGACTGTGGGCGAGGTTATACGTCACTGCAGTGAGAGGATAAGAACCTGACGAGGGAAAACTAGAGTATTGAGAGAAAGAGAGATGTTGTTATTCGTGGTCAGAGTGACTCCTGGCTATGCGGAGGTGAGGCGAGTGCTGGTAGATTCAGGTGGCGATATTGCGAGCAGTAATTGAGGGCTTCATGTTCGGCAACATTTCGGACAAGGAGATTCCTAAGATGGATGAGCAGCGAAAGGTTCGGCCCCTGAAAGCAGCTTTCAGAACTTCACGATACCACGGGTCACCTCGAGATGGATGTAACCTTAGTGACTTGCTTGGGAGCCTTTTCAACCGCTTTAGGACCCCTCTGTGAGTCCTTGTGGCGGACAATGACTATCTCCGCACCTTCCTCGAGGTCTAGTGTTTCCCGCTGTAAGCCAAGGCATTTCGTGGCGATGTTCAGTGCCTGCACTCGGGCTGTTTCGGACTTCCCGTCCTGAGCTACGTCCCGCAAGAGTTCAGCCATTCTCCGTGCAGACAAGCCGACGGAGTCGAAAATATCCTTCGCCTTTTCTGTCAGTCTGTCATATGCCGCCAGCAATTCTTTGCCTTGCCTGACCAGCTTTGTGTCGTCTGTCTGTTTGTATCCCGCTTCCTTCATAGCGACGATAATGGCTTGTCTTTCTTCGGCTTCGCTATTCAGTGAGCGTCGCATTTTGGTGAATTTCTCTAGGAACTTGATGCACTTGCGTGTCTTGACTTTCGGCTGTGATCTTGGCTTCTCTCTGTTCATATCTTAGTTCTCCTTCTGGTTCTTTCTTGGTTCTTTTCTGTTTTCTCCCCTGTTTTTCAGCTTGGGATTTCGTTGCACCCTTCCATTTCGTGCTCTGGATATTGGTGACGACAGTTACCTCGTCCTGGCATTGCTTCGCCCTTTGCAAGCAGGAGCGTGCGCCTTGGATGGCTGACCCTAACGGATACAATCCGATAGACATTCTTCTTGCCCGGAATCCTGCAGGAAAAACGAAGGTCAGGGAATTGTTCAGTTCGCGAATTAGGCCTTGTGTTGGGGTCATTCTTCCTCCCCCGATTCGCGCAAAACATGCGCCACGCGAGGGGTCAATGTATCCGTTTGTCGGGTACAAGCGACTACAACGGGGCCAGAAACTGGCATAAGCGCCGAGGTTTTTTTGAAATTATCCAGACCGGTAACAAACACCTGGGGGGGTGTGGGTGGTAATCGGGGGATTTTGGGATTTCGCAGTGCCCAGTGAAGGTACTCGCGGCACGGGCGTAGCCGGAGGCCTCCGGTATGGCGTGTCTTCCATTCCTTAGTCTTCATATCTCTAATTTGCCCTGCCATCCCATCGGATTAGCTCTTCTCCCGACCGCGCATCATTTCACCTGGTTGCCCAGCTCTTTCGAATAGATTTCTATCCCCTGGAGACGCAGGAGGTACCACTTCTCTAGGACTTCCATAAACTCCTTAGTTCCTGCCTTCCCTTGAAGACGCGCCTTCTAGACCTCATTTAGCCCATCCTCTGCCTCGTTCGTTTTCTTGTAGAGGTCAGGATGGTGCTTTTCGATATAGTCAATTGTACCCTCGATATGTCGTCTTTTAAGTTCATCCATCGCTTTCTTGAACATCTCGGCGAATGGATCGGAAACCTGCTCAGCCGGAATTACCCCACCCCTCATTTCACTATTGTTTTTTTCGCTAGTGTTTTCCCTACCCCCGTCATCACTATTTCTCCCGTCTTGAGAAATAGTGAGTGGCACAGTGGGGTAAACCATAACTTTCCTTCTATCGCCTGGGTCTGTCTCTTGGTTAATCAGTCCGGCAGTTTCTAACATTGGCAAGATTTGCTGGCGTAACTGGTTTGTGTCCAACATCCTGCCGTATACCTGGTAGTGTTTCTGGAATATCTCTTGCCGTGATAAACCCAACGCCCCCGTCGCCTCTGCAAACCCCTCACTCCTGTTGCTGTTCTTGTCCCGCCACGCTTTCAAGATGACTTCTTGGAAGATGTCATAGATATACGGCGGCAAGTTAAGCTCTTGGCTTACGGAGATAGCCTCCCAAATCTTGAACGCTTCCTCAATGTCGTCCTCGTTTGCGACGATAGTTGAGCCATTCCGCTCTCGCCACCAAAGGTTGAGCAAGGCAAAGGATTTGATAAGCGAGAGAAGCCGTTTTATGTCCCGATGGTGTCTCGGTTTCAGCATTTTATTAGCTCCAAGAAATCGCTCCTTAATCTTTTCTGGGTTGGCAATATCTATCTCTTTGATGTTCTCGAGTTTGATCGCTCGTATCCGCTCTTTGAGCAGTTTCCGCTCTGGGTTTTCTTCCAGCCGCTCTTTGTAGCCTTCATTGTCCGCCTCTTTTTCTATCGCTTCCGAAATACCCTCTCGTATTTTTTCCTGGCTTATTTCTGGGCTTAACAGAAGAAAGCGTGTTGCCTCTTGCTCCTCGATCCGCAGTCCCGCCGTGCAGAAAATAACGGCTGGGTATCCTTTGAGCAGAACATTCTTTGTTTTCAGTCCGAACTTCTGGGTCTTGTCGGTGATTTTCAGTGAGATTTCTTTTTTGTCGTGCGAGAGCAGGGGTCTCAATCGTGCTAATAATTCGTTATGCGGTTGGTCAAGAAAGATAAGGATTTTGCGGGACAAATCCACCACATAACCCTTCGCCTCCTTGTTCCACTCGCCGGCATCGTGGAAAAATGCCGTAGGGCTACAATACGCAAGCTCAAGCACATCTTCTTCTGGGAACAAGCGGGCAATCTCGGTTGGAATATAGCTCTTACCAGTAGATGAGGGTGCGTTGTAGCTGATGTTGAATTGAGCGTCTTTGGTATATGCGGACAATTCGCAAAGAAAGGTTACGATTTTATTCTCCTGGTCGTGTTTGATCGTGAGTCCGAGTATCTCCACTAATTCTTTCAAGGAGAGCGGCTTGAATTGCGTGGTGTCAATCCTTTCTGGATATTCTTTTGCGTATTTGCCAAACAAGTCATCGGGGTTGGCGTTGAGCCTGACCAAGTAATCAGTGATGTCGCCGCTTTCGCCAACCTCGTTTGGTAAAGCGACAATAGAGACTTCATCTCCACAATCTTCCACAATCTTTGCCACCCGCTCCGCTCCTTTCTTGCCCGCCTCATCGTTGTCAAAGCAAATGTAAATCTTCCTATTCTTTCCTACCTTTTCGCACCACTCTTTTTTGAATGTCATCGCCCCGTGTGTTGAGGTAATAGCGGGTATGCGCTTTGAGAGCAGAGCCAACCTGTCCAGCTCTCCCTCGCAAATCACAATTCTTTCCGCACTACTTGCAAGTGTATCCCACCCGTAAAGCTGTGCCTCAACTCCTTTGGGATAAGTTATCTTGTTATCTCCAGCGTTAGGGTCTTGCCTCAACTTGAAAAACCGAAAAGCCCCATAAACATCTTTAATGGGTATGGTAATCCACCATTTGCCGTAGAATTTGCCCCAGCCTAGCTTGTGGGCGTCTATAACGGCATCTGTAATGCCTCGTGCGTTCAAATACTGGCGGATGTCGACTGGAAGTGCCCGATGGCGGACTTCAACCAGCCCTGCGTCGAATTTCGTGAGGTTTCGTGGATTTTTTGTTGGGGTTAGTGGATTGAGAGCAATCTCCTGTGTGCCGTCTCCAAAGTGTGTGGCTAGAGTCATAAGGTTGCCTTTCTCGCCGCATTTCTTGCACTCGTATTGTCCCGTTTCTGCGTTAAAGTAGAGATGGCCTTCCGTGCCTTCGCTATCGCTATCACAGTCGTTAAAGAGGCAGTGAGCGATAAGTTCTTTTCCGCTTTCGCGGAACTCAACGCCTTTTCTGGTTAGATATTCTTTTGTGGTAATTGTTTGTGTTTCCATATTGGGTAATGTTAGGTTTCTGACGACTTTTCAACTTCAGAAACTGCCTCAACTAGTTTCTCGATGAGGTCCCCGAACTCATCATCTTTCATCACTGAGCGGTTCCTTTCAGGTACTTGTCGGTCTCCACAAATGTGACATCTGTAGAAGGGGAATCAGAACGCAATCCGCCTATCTTCACCAATCGGTCCTTAAGCACTTCCCTGGCGATGATCTGGGCCAGAACGCGGAGGCCATCCCGGATGGTGTCATGCGGAGACAGGACGCTAGCAATTTCTGGCATTCTCAATTTCCTCGATTCCCCTCTCTCTCCGTAAGGGTTCCCCTGGCATTTCGCTTCTCGTAGAGGTCATCTAATCTGCACCCCAGGATCTCAGCAATACGCAGGGCGTAGGGCGAAGAAAGAAAAAGCCGGTTGTTTTCAAGCGCGTTCATGGTGCTTCTACTTATCCCCGTCCGAGTTGCTAGATCCCCTTGCCTGGCGATCAACGCGCGCAGTTCTGATACTGCGCTCTCCTTCACATCCAAAAGCCTGGCGAATTCCCTTTGTCTGACGCCCAGAGATTCCCGGATTTTCCTGAGAATTTTGCCGAACTCAGCCGACTCTGACACGGCATACATCCAATTAGTTCTTCTCTTGATGCCAGTTACAGAGCAAAGGGTGTTGCAGATTCCGTACTCGCCACACTTTATTCCAAATACGGGAGCCTGTCAACCCTTTTTCCCCTTGACTTTCTATCGTCTAGGGTCTATGTTGTTCCGTACAAGGAAGGGTCATTTCTGGAGGAAGAGTTATGTCTATCGGAAAACGTGTCATGAAACTTAGGGTAGGGGCTGGCCTTTCCCGCGCCAAGCTCGCCCAGCTTGCCAAGATTGCTCCAAGCAGCGTGCAGAGGATTGAAGAAGACCAGCAGGAGCCTTCTGCGAAGGTAATAATGAGGATTGCGGGCGCGCTAGGAATGAAATCGACCGATATTTTGGAGGCCTCGGATAGGCCGGAATCGACGCAAGGTTTGACACTGAAGGAGGTAGTAAAGGAGGTAGTGGAGGAAGCGAAATATAAAGCGGCAAGAGCCACTGAGGCGCTAGATAAAGTCTTTGAAGTGGTAGGTTCTGGAGGTGTGGTCGTGGGAGGTGCTGGAGACGTACATTTCTATAAGCCTATCCCTCTCATCTCTTGGGCACTAGCTGTCAGTGGGGAAACTTTCACGGAACAGGGATTTCCTATTGGTGGGACCAAGGTCGACATCGAGTGGCCCGCGGACCTGAAGGACCCGAATGCTTATGCATTGAAGCCAGAGGACGACTCAATGCTGCCAAGGCTCATGCCTGGAGATCTGGTGGTTGTCTCACCGGCAGCCTCCTATGCCAGCGGGGATATCTGTGTGGTGAAAAACTTGGAACATGAGCTATGGATCAGGAAGCTTTTGGAACGCAAGGACCATTATGTCCTACAGGCGGTGAATCCGGGGTTCGAACCGATCTCTCTTCCCAAGGCAGAGGTGAGCTTCATACATAAGGTTGTCTGGATAAAGCCGAAGTAGGAGGGCCGAATCATGGATCAAGGAAGCCAAGCGTTGGCTGGCCTGTTCGGTCTGGGAGTTCTCTTCAGTATCGCCGTATCTATGCTTTTCCTCCTGGCGGTGATCTGGTTCATTGTATGGCCGTTCCTGATGCTTGGAAAATTCAATAGCATAATTCGCTTGCTCCAACAGACAGGCACAATCCCTCCGGTCAAATCATTTAATCAAGACTCTACGGCGGCCAACAGACAGGAACGAACAACAGACTGGAGACCAAGACGATCCCGCACATCGATCATCTTGGCGGCACTCCTGATTTTGGTTACTTGCGTAGCGGGTCTCCTTTTCTCAAGATTATGGAAAGAATACAAATCAGACACAACCTACAACTCGAGCCGATATCAAAGTGCAAAGTGACCCCATAGAGAACCTTAGACCATGAAATGCGCTGTTTACCTTCGCGTGTCCACTGAAGACCAGGCCGAACGAGAGACGCCCATTGAGTCCCAGAAACCGGCCATCCTAGAATGGGCCGAGAGAAACAACGCCACAATCCTTCCCAACTGGGTCGTTGAGGATCGAGGCTGGTCCGGGTCGACGGCAGAGAGACCCGGATTGAAGAGGATCCTCGACGCGGCCAGACGCCATGCTCCCTTTGACACTATCTTGGTCTATAGCTACGACCGCTTTTTCAGAAATAACCGCAAGTTTAACCGCTACGTAGATGAGTTGGAAGATGATTGCAGTATCCGCCTGATAAGCGTGACGGAAGCAGAGGAACCCGAGCTCCTAGTAGACATCCGTTCCGTAATCAATGAAGAGGCCCGACGTGCCATTATCAAGCACACCCGACGCGCCATGCAGCAAATAGCCATGCGTGGCTACTCCTGCGGCGGCACACCACCCTACGGATACACACGCAAGGAACTGCCCAGAACGTCAGGCAACCGACCCGTGGTTTGGGAGATCAACGCCGATGAGGCCAGGGTCGTGCGACTCATCTTTCATCAGTATTCTCAGGGTTACAGTTATCGGAAAATAGTTCAAAGCCTCAACGATAAGGGCATACCCTCCCCAGGAAGCGCGACGAGACGCAAGAGGACTGACGCCGGCTGGTGCACAATTACTGTACGCCAGATGCTAATGAATGAGACTTATCGTGGTTGGCGGGTCTATCAAAAAACAAGGAAAGCGCCGGACAACCCATCTCATGCAATCAAAAGACCGAGAGAAGACTGGATCATAACGAAGAACGCTCATCCCGCCATAATAAACGACAAACTGTGGGAGACCGTGGAAACCCGTCAGGCAACAATGAGAAGAAGCTATGGCAGCAAGGGAATGAATTCTGAACGAGGCATGTTTCCACTTTCGGGTCTTATCAAATGCGGTCAGTGTGGGAGCAATTACACGATCGTACACGGCCATCAGCATAAAAAGTCTTACTACGGTTGTGCGTGGGCACGTGATCGTGGCCCAAAAATCTGTACAAATTCAGTAACGATTGAAAAGAGTCGGCTTGAACTCTGGGTCTATGGACTCCTGAAGGAAGAGGTTTTGAAACCCGAGATCTACGCTAAGGTCTGCGCGGCAGTCGAAGAAGAACTTCGAGCGATCTACGTGCGCGAACGAAAACATGACGTTCCTGCCCTAGAGCGGAGACTGGAAAAGGAACTGAGACGGCTCGATACTCAGATCGGAACGCTGGTCGAAGCCCTGAAATCTATGGGTAGGTCCGCGATCCCGTCGGTCGGAGAGGAATTGAAACGGCTGGAAACACGAAAAGCGGCAATCATAGCGGAGGCCGAGAGCCTCAAGATTGCGCCTCAAGAACCTCTGAAGGTCTCTCCGGAAGTCATTGAGAGGCACGTCCACGAGCTAGTGGCCGTACTCAAGAAAGCTAACCCATTGGAGCTTCGTGGGTTCCTGAGAGAGCATGTGACCAAAATCATCATATACCCAACAGGCCGTAGGCGTCTATTCCCGACACCTGACGGCCTGTTACATAAAGCCCTGCAAGCGGTTAGACCGGATTGTCGCAATCAGGTTTGGTGCGGGGAGCGGGATTTGAACCCGCACGGGGGTACCCATACGCCCCTCAAACGTACGTGTCTACCAGTTCCACCATCCCCGCACACGGGAATATGCTAGTTTTAAGGGCCG
>Ga0315289_10003461_pt1 | contig 23901 bp, 19 predicted proteins | sample YL17G11_40_MG_FD_203452 | JGI IMG/M metagenome (GOLD analysis project Ga0315289, IMG submission 203452) | Sediment microbial communities from Yellowstone Lake, YNP, Wyoming, USA - YL17G11_40 | ecosystem: Environmental > Aquatic > Freshwater > Lake > Sediment | place: USA: Wyoming | collected...
TTTGTGAAATCTTTTGGAATTTCAGCCAAAAAATGAGGACGACTTTTTCTCTCTCAAGCAAAAATTTGTTCGACACCCGCTCTGCGGGGGGAGTTTATTTTTGCGCTCTACAGAGTCCGAAGTTTTTTGGCGTTAAGAAATTCCTGAGCGATGAACAAACTATCTTTTAATTGTCCCTCCCTCTCTCCACACCGGAAGACGGACAGTAAAAATTGTCCCCTTCCCCACCTCACTCTCTACATCAATATTCCCATTATGCTTCTTGATTATATTATAGACCACAGACAATCCCACACCAGTCCCTTGCAACTTAGTGGTAAAAAGAAAATCGAAAATTTTACGGAGATTCTCTGGAGAAATCCCACATCCTGTATCCGATACTTTTATTTCCACCATTTCAGGATTATTACCTAATGCCCTTGCTAAGATGTTAATAGTTCCCGATGTCTTACCCTCCATTGCCTCCAAGGCATTATTGAAAAGGTTCAAGAAGACCTCCTGCAGTTCCCCGGCAATCCCTCTTATTCTGGGTAGCTCTTTGGGAATCTCCTTCACCACATTTATCTGCTTCTTGCGAATGGGATGTTCCACCAATCCTAAGGTCGCTTCAATCAAATCCTCCAATCCCACAGAGGCAAAATCTCCCATTGGCGCTCTCACATACCCCAATATCCTCTCGATAATATGGGCTATCCGGAAAGCCTCACCTTTTATCTTTTCCAACTTATCTTCAGCATACTTGATAACCCTCTCCTTCTCCTCTAAAGTTTGAGCCTTAAGGAGGTCTTCCCTCAAGGCTATCAGACTAAGCTCAATACCTGAAATAATAATTGCTACAGGATTATTTATCTCATGAGCAAAGCTTGCCGCCAATTGACCCATTGAGGAAAGTCTATCCGCCTGAGCCACCGAGGCATAAGCCTTCTCGAGGTCTTGGCTAAGCTGGGCACTCCTTATCGCCAAAGCAGCATACCGGGCAAGCCTGAAGAATAGCGCCAGTTCCTGGGCAGTGAATAACCCCTTCTCTTTCTCTCCCAAAATCAGAAAACCCAAAAGCCCCTCCTGGTAGAAACTGGGAACGCAAAGGACTGCTTTTAGTTCCACCATCAATTTCTTCAGTTCCATTAGTGTGGGTTTAATATAATCGCCCAGACGAAGGAGTCTCTCCTCCTTAAGCCAGAAGTCAATATCCTCCCTTTGCAGAACATCCAGCTCTCTCCTCTTGACAAACCTTTTTACGTTTATGAGCGGAACTATCTTATTAAACCATATATAAAAAGGATTCTCCTTCTCAGGGAGAGTCCTGTCCAGAGAAATCCTTCTCATTCCAGAAGTCGACTTCATCACATATTCCCCTCTATCTTTATTGAGGAGAAAGATAGTAGCGTGGGTTATAGCGATGTCCAGAGCAGAATGGTAGAACTGAGTAAGATATCTCGGGATTAACTTCACCAGTCTATCCACACTATCTATCTCAATCATCCCCTGGCCAGTCCTCTCCAGATGCTCCTCTGCTTTCAATTCTTTCTCCCTTTGTTTCGCCTCAATCTTCCTAATGATAAATAGCGCCACAAAAGGACCAACTAGAGCAAGCACCGCAAAAAGCCCCAACGGAGGAACCCACCAGAGACTCCCCATGCTTACTACAAGCCAATGCCTCGCCACCGAAGCCACCAAAGCCGGCACCCCTATAATGAAAGCATAAGTCCCAACCAGCACCCCACCCCTCGTCACCACCACCGTAATATCCATCAGCCTGTAGGTAATGATAGCGTAAGCAATAATAAGCGCGCAAAAAATAACTGCTATATGGCCAAAAGGATAAACTCTTATTCCATAGTTTGGAAGATAGTCAATCGCTCCCACATAACCAATGAGGAACGCCATAAAGAGATATTTTTTTCGGACGCGTTCGGCCTGTACCCTTTCTCTCTTAAACCCCAAAAACAAATTATATAAACTTACTAACATTAACAATGCAAAAAATAGTAAAAATAAAGGATGCAGAAGCCCAGCCTTGAACCAATAGCCCCAGAAATAGCTAGATACGGTTGGAATGAAATATTTTGTTCTGCTCAGGGGAAGAAAAACAAAGGCACCTAGAATATAACTTAAAAGGACATATTTCCCTTGATTTTTTAACCCTAAGAAGGTCGTCACAAAATGATATGTCGCAACAGGAATAAAAATAGCACCAACGTAAACGAGCCTGCAGTAAAATAGTGCCTGCTTCACTTCAGAAGACAACAACAAGAGAAAGGTTCCAAACTGCCAAATAAAAGCCACTGTCGTCAAGAGAAGAAATGACCCATAAACCCTGGACCTCTTGTCCCTTGTAAAAACAAAAATACCCATACCTATTGAGAAAATTGCAGAAATCAAATTAGGTATCGCGTGTGGATTCATTTGATACATTGAATAGATTTCTCCTCGTCCGCGACCATTCCAAACCCACCTTGCCAAAGATAGAATGGCTTCTAGAAGTTGATACCCACTTTTTCTTGATAAAGTCGATACCGCTTGAATCTGTCTATATCATGATCCGTTATCACTCCACGGGAATTCCGAAATTCTGCCAAAGTTATACCCACATTTTCTGCATCAGCCAAGAGCTCATAGACATCGCTGGGATCCACCTTACCAATAGAGTAATTTCCAATCCAATTTTTCCAACTTAGAATAAGAACTTCCGCAAGACACGCATACACTTCCCCTCTCTGAAGACCAAGGTCTAACTTATGACTAACACCAGCGACCTTCGCAATACCGGAATCAACAACTAGAACATCATTCCGCTGCTCCGTTACCTCTTTAGAGACGTTTTTCGGTTGACTGGCATCGATAAGGATAGTTCCTGAACTCAAATCTGAAGGGGTTATTATCGCACCGACCGCACTACTTACTGCAATGACTACGTCGGTTCTTCCAAAAAAATCAACTTCTGAAAAGGACTTCAGATTGCCCTTATTCTTTATTGTTGCGACGAGAGATTCCAAAGATTCTCGATTTATATCTATTAGGATAAGCTCTTTTACCTTCTCGGAAAATATTTTCGTGCACGCAGAACCAACCGAACCTGCCGCTCCTACGATCGCAACCACAGCATCTTTTAACTCGATCCCTATTTTCTCAGCTACCTTAGTAACATTCTGGACCAAAAGAGCAGCTGCGTAAGCGTTTCCTGTGGTCAAACCTACCTTCACTTTGCCAACCAGATCAGCGCCATCGTGAGTAAGAATAGAAGTAAAACCTCCCAATCCAACAATCTTTGCACCTAATTTTTCCGCTAATTTGACAGATTGTAAAATCTTTCGTCTAGCTAAAGTTTGATTCCTCATCATTTGCTTTGGTGTTAGAGGACAAATAATGATCCATCCTTTTACTTCTTCGTTTCCTTTTGTTTTAAAACCAGTAATTTCTGACCCAACTATAGGCCAATAAAATGTTGCCCAAATATCTATAAGACCTTCAGGTAGTTTCATAGCGAAGGGATATTTCCTAATCGCATCTTCAAAACTTAGTGGATGTACTATAAATGCAAAGTTGCCAGGGGCTATAATTAATTTGACGAGACCTCGTGGTAGGAACCTTATCGCCAAATCTCTAAAGGCAGCGAGAAAAAGCTTGGTTGCGTTCAATATAGCAAATAATACATACATTAACTCAATTAGATATTTATATTTCATCCTAATGTCTATGTAGAAATTCTAGAAATTACATAGTTTATTATGTCATCCACAGTCTTAACATTGGCGAGATCGGTATCTGGAATTTCTATACCAAACTTCTCTTCCAAATCATATATTACTTCTATTGAACTAAAAGAATCCATCCCAAGGTCATCTCCGAGAGAAGCGGTATTCTTAATCTCATCCATATTTATCTCTAGATGGTCTGCCAAAACCCGTTTAATTTGCATCTCCACTTTATCTCTATCAATATTCGTCATTTTGCTTTTTCACTCTGCCCAAGAGACTGTTGTATTTACTAATTAATATGGCTGCATTATTACTGCCGAAGCCGAAAGAATTTGATAAGGCGATGTCTATTTTACTTCTCCGAGCGGTATTCGGGACATAATCAAGGTCACACTCAGGGTCAGGCACCCTATAATTAATCGTTGGAGGAATAATGCCATTATCTATGGCTAAAGCACAAACAATTAATTCTACTGCTCCTGCAGCTCCTATAAGGTGACCGATCATTGATTTAATAGAGCTTATGGGCAACTTATAGGCATAATCGCCGAAAACCTTCTTGATTGCTTGTGTTTCAGCTCTATCATTTGCTTGGGTAGATGTTCCATGAGCGCTTATGTAATCCACCTCAGTTGGGGCGATACCCTCATCTTCCAAAGCCAAACTCATTGCTTTGGCTGCATCTTTTCCCTCTGGAGCGGGCATAACCATATGGTGAGCACCGCTTGTCATGCCATAACCTATTATTTCTCCATATATGCGAGCACCTCTCTTTTCTGCGTGTTCGAGCGATTCCAGTATAATAATACCTGCTCCCTCTCCCATGACAAACCCATCTCTCTCTTTATCAAATGGCCGGCTGGCTTCTTGGGGGGATTCATTCTTTTTTGACATTACACGTAAGGCGTCGAAGGCCGCAAAAGTATAGGGAATAATAGGCGCCTCTGCCCCTCCAGCAAGCATGATATCTGCCTTTCCTAATCGAATACTCTCAAATGCTTGACCAATGGCATGGCTTCCCGAGGAACAGGCTGTTGATATAGTCAAATTCGGCCCTCTTAGGTTAAGTTCAATCGAAACCTGTCCAGACACAGCATTGGGCGTAATTCTTGGTACACACAGTGGATGGGCCTTCCTAACACCGCCTTCGAGAACAGCCACTATCTGCCTCTCATAGAAAAACATGCCACCTAACCCAGCCCCTATAGAGATACCAATTCTATCTCTATTCTCGGTTCTAAGGTCCAATTCAGCATCTTTCAATGCCATTTTGCTTGCAGCGATGCCGAATTGGGTAAATCGGTCAACCCTTTTTGCAACGGATTTTTCCATATAATTTAAGGCATCGAAATCTGAAATTTCTGCAGCAATTTTCGTATCATAATCCGAGGCATCAAAACTTTTAATCCTATCAACTCCAGACTTTCCTTGGACAATTGCTTCCCAGAAGGCGTCTTTGCCAATGCCATTAGGGGCTACTACTCCTAAACCCGTTATTACTACTCGCCTGTCCATCGTCTTTTTAACTTTCTTTAACAACATTTCTGCCTTCCACAGACGGTCCTTCAGTTCCTTTGTCTTTGTCCTTCGGTCACTCCTTCTCCTCTCAGAAGCAAATTTGTTATTCTCAATTCCCTCCCCAATCACCTTATTCAGGACTTCTCGATGTTTTTCTTCTAAGTCCAGAAAACGCACTCCGCAATTGAACCTATTATTGTTTTCTAAGAAATAAGTCCACATTACCCGGGCCCTAGTTTCAATCGGTGAGTATTCAGGACATAAATCAAGTCGAAGAGTAATTAATGATGAGACGGGAAGGGAACTATTTAAAATCAGAGATGCACCCTCACTGCTGAGGTTACCAATCTCTCCAGAAATACTTGCGGGAATATTGGAAGGCCGAGCTTCTATCCTTATATCCACGGGAAACCCCGAAAGAATGCGGGGAAAACCCCTTCTATCAGATGAAAATTCATATCTTTCCATCTACGCCTCCCCTAGAGAAGATAGCCTATTTTTTTCGACGCCTGTTTCTATACGCCACCTGCTGTTCCTTAAGCCACTTCTTAATCTCCTCCTCGTCAAACCTCCAGTGTCTACCGACCTTAGAGGCAGGTATGCGTCCAGTTTGTGCCAAGTAATATACTGTAGGCTTAGGAATTTTTAAATATGCGGAGAGTTCATCTACTGTGAGTAATCTGGAAGGCATAATAACCTCTATGAAATGCTACCAATATTTATCGGTTAGTGCTGATAATTATAAATATCTATAAACTCCCTGTCAAGAAAATTCTTCAAGGCTTTCCCGAATTTATGGCAAAATATAGTAAATATGTAGACCAAATATCTGGAGTAGGGGCTCAATTTATTGAGCCCAACAACAACGGGTTCGATAAAGATACTGTTGAAAAATACTCAAAATAGGTACTTTGGGTCATCTCTGACCCAGAGTTTCTGTCGGGCTCAGGGACGAGCCCGACTACCACTTATTCCTCGTCGGTAAATTTGTAGCCGATGCCTTCGATGGTCTTGATCTTCTTGCCCTCTCTGCCTAACTTCTGCCTTAGCATCTTGATATGAGAATCTACTGTCCTTGTGGTGCCAAAGTATTCATATCCCCATATGCTCTCTGTTAAAAAACTCCTGTTTAATACTCTCCCTTTCTTCTTCATCAGAAGGCAGAGTAAATCGAATGCTTTGGGAGTCAACTTGACTGGTTTGCCTTTAACCTCCACAGTGTGTTTCACTAAGTCTACCACCAGGTCTCCAGAGACCAGAGTCTCCTCTGTCTCCTTTATCCATTCAAGAACTTCTGTAGATATTTCTCTCCTTAATTTCTCATCATAGAATACTTTTACTGTGTTCCCTTGTTTCCTTGCCTGAGATAGGGCTTCTCTTACTTGCTTGATCAGTGTCTCTCTCTTCATCTCTCTATCCTGCCCATCAAAGCTCGCTATCCCTATACTTATACTCACACCTAACTCCTCCTCTTCCACTCTCCTCCTCAACCTCTCTCCTATCTCCACTGTCTCCTTTATCTGCTTCTTCAATCTCTCCCTGATGTCTCCCCGGGACTCTTCTGTTATTTCTGGCAAAATTATCCCAAAACCTTCCTCGCCACATCTACAGGCTATATCTCCCATCCTGAGATTCCCCTTAATTATCCCTGCTATACCCTTCAATAATTTATCCCTTCTCTCTTCTCCATAGCCTTCTTTAATTTTTTCAAACCTATCTATCTCTATCATCATCAATGAGAGACAGTGTCTATACCTCTTTGCCTTTTCTATCTCTTCCCTCAGTCTTAATTCAAAGTATCTCGGCTGGTAAAGGTCAGTCAACTCATCAGTTATCACCTCAGTATGCAATCTGGCATTCTCTATCGCTACTGCTGCCTGTGAGCCAAGACATTCCAAGATATCTATGTCTGCCTGGTTATATATCCCTCCGGACTGTTTGTTAGAAAGATTCAATATTCCCACTAAGTTATCCTTATAGAATAGAGGCAAGATGAATTCTGCTCCTATCTTCCCCAGGTCTCCATAGATGTTCTCAAATGCCTTTCCGGGCAGAGCCCTCTCCATCTCTTCCTTTATGAAGACTACCTTAGATTGTCTAAGCCAGGAAATAATCCCCTCATTTGGTTTCAAAACATAATTATCAACCACTCCCTCATCGAGCCCACAGGATGCTTTTATCTCATAATTTCGTTTACTTTCTTCTTCTAAAAACAAAGAAATCTTATCCACTCCCACACTCTCTGAAATTGTATTGACCATATAGTTCAAAAGCTGCCTCAAATCCAGCATACTAACCAGCGCCTTTGTAGACTCTTTAAGTACCTTCTGATAATCATATTTCTCCCGATAGACTAAAGTTTCTACCAAGTTTCTCAATCTCTCTCTAAAGGGGGTTAGGAAAAGGATAGATACAATTAAGCCAGCGGAAATCAAAGAGGAAACGACATATCCAAAATGGGGATAAAGAAGCCAAAGAGAAACTGTATAAAAAAGAAAGATAAACCCTATTAAGAGAAAAAATAGAAGAGTTTTACTTATTACGACTTCAATATCCATGAGCCGATAACGAATAATGGAATAAGTAGTAAACCCCACAAAGAAAAGAATTCCATAAATCCCTACTCTGGACATTGTTACCGAAAGAGCTATTACTTGACTCAAGACCAAATTTATGAATAAAGCCGGAAAAGTTGAGAGTGAAAGCCCTAACAATACATAGGACACCTGAGCTTTTCGTATGCCCGAGAATCTCTTCCATTTGAGGACTAAATTAGCACTTCCACCCCCTATATATCCAAAAAGGCAAAGGGCGTATATCCAAAATAAAGGCCCCCTTCCAAACTGCAACTGCAGTCCACCTCTATAAGTCCCAATATCTCTAACGATAAGAGTGGAAAAAGAGAGAAGAGTAAGGAATCCTATTGGAAGAAAAATAGTGTATTCCTCAATTTTCCGGAGGGGGCGCGGACTCGGAAAGTTTACACAAAATAGAAGAAAGGAATAGGCAACGAGTGCTGCTGAGGCAAAATCTAACCTTAGTAAGGAGGAAACAGCCGTTGGATTCCTTACTTCACTTTCCAAAAAGTTGGAAGCTGCCCAAATGGCTGCCCAAAGCACTGTAGCAGCAAAAAATTTGTTACCCCTGCTACGAGGATTGCTGAAATAGGCCAATCCACCAAGAATTAAAATTGATCCCGTCACAAAGGCAGCAAGAACGGCGTCCATCATTTCCCCTCACCCTTTTGTGAGTAGTTGCAAACTTAATTTATACCTGTTAAACCGCACAACGATCCTTGGGACAACACTATACTTCCAAAAATGCACCGTGAAGCAGGACGGTATTAGGGCCTTTCAAGGATGAATATTTATAATACTCGTTACCTCGCTTGCCATCTTCTTACGCAAACTAGAGCTGAACTCTGAGTCCTTGAGCACTAAAAGGTTTAAGGCTCTCTAATTTAATTCTTTGAATAATACTTAAATCGAACCCCAAAGACTTTTTTCGGAATTGTTATGCCTCATCGTCAGCGAATTTGTAGCCGATGCCCTCGATGGTCTTTATCTTTTTGCCTTCGCTGCCTAACTTCTGTCTTAGCGTCTTGACGTGAGAATCTACTGTCCTAGTGGTGCCAAAATATTCATATCCCCATATGCTCTCTGTTAAAAAACTCCTGTTTAATACTCTCCCTTTCTTCTTCATTAGAAGGCAGAGTAAATCGAACGCTTTAGGAGTCAACTCGACTGGCTTGCCTTTGACCTGGACAGTATGCCTGATTAAGTCTACACATAGATCCCCAGAGACCAGGGTCTCCTCTGTCTCCTTTATCCATTCAAGGACTTCTGTGGATATCTCTTTCCGCAATTTCTCATCATAGAATACTTTTACTGTATTTCCTTCTCTTTTTGCCTGACTCAGGGCTTCTTTAGCTTGCTTTATCAGTGTCTCCTTTTTCATCTCTCTATCCTGCCCATCAAAGCTCGCTATCCCTATACTTACTGTCACACCTAATCCTTCCTCCCCCACTCTCCTCCTTAGCCTCTCTCCTATCTCTACTGTCTCTTTTATCTGCTTCTTTAGCCTCTCCCTGATGTTTACTCCAGGCTCTTCTGTTATTTCTGGCAAAATTATCCCAAAACCATCCTCCCCACGCCGACAGGCTATATCTCCCATCCTGAGATTCTTGCTGACTATTCCTGCCATATCCTTTAATAATTTATTTCCTTCTTTTTCTCCCGATCTCTTTTTAAATTCCTCAAAATTATCTATCTCCACCATCATCAACGAAAGACAATGTCTATACCTCTTTGCCTTCTCTATCTCTTCTCTCAACCTTAACTCAAAGTACTTTGGCTGGTAGAGTCCGGTTAATTCATCAGTTATCACCTCAGTATGCAATCTGGCATTCTCTATGGCTACTGCTGCCTGCGACCCAAGACACTCCAGGATATCTATGTCCATCTGGTTATACATCCCTCCTGATTGTTTGTTGGAAAGATTCAACACTCCTACCAGGTTATCCTTATAGAATAGAGGCAGGATAAACTCTGCTCCTATCCTTCCCAGGTCTCCATAGATGTTTTCAAATGCCTTCCCGGGTAGAGCCCTCTCCATCTCTTCTTTTATGAACACTGCTTTTGATTGTTTAAGCCAGGGAATAATTCCCTCATTTGGCTTCAAAACATAATTATCAACCACTCCCTCATCGAGCCCACAGGATGCTTTTATCTCATAATTTCGTTTACTTTCTTCTTTTAAAAACAAAGAAATCTTATCCACTCCCACAGTCTCTGAAATTGTATTGACAATATAGCACAAAAGCTGCCTTAAATCGAGCATACTAACCAGCGCTTTTGTTGACTCTTTTAGTACCTTCTGATAGTCATACTTACCTCGATAAACTAAAGCATCCACAAACCCACCCAGCTTTCGCCTGAAAGGCGTAAAGAAAAGAAGAAAAATTATCAGTCCTAGAGATAAACCGGTTGCGCCACCATATCCGATTGTATTTTTAAACAAGGCAATGATACCGAGATGTAAACCAAAAATCGAACCAATGACAAAAGCGAATAGGACGGTTTTGTTGATAACAATTTCAATATCCATGAAACGATACCTTATTATCGTATACGCCATAATTGCAACAGCAAGGGTAATCAAAATATTACCAAAAGGAGGTACTGGAATGTTATACCATAACGGATAAGTCGTTGAACCACCAAAGAACCCTATCATTGTTCCAATTAAACAATATTTAATCTGATTGCGTCTTATTCCCGTAGAGTTTTGATATGACATGAAAAGGAGATACCACGAATAGATGACATATCCAAACCAGAAAAGGAGAAACGGTAGATAAAGGACACCGGCCCGTGGCCAATATTTAAAAGAGAGTATAGGAAATACTTCTTTTACAAATAATGGAGTGAAGTTAAAAATAAAAAAGATTAAAGAACAAATATATCCCCAAACAATTATTTTTTTCTTTTCTTTATAGAGATTCAACCAAACCATTACAAAGTGCGCGAAAGTTATGGGTATAAAAATTGATCCTCTCATAAGCATCCGACACCAAAAAAGAGCAGTTGCCTCACTGGTAGAAAGTTGCCAAATAAAAAAACTGTAACTCCAAAAAGTTACACTCAGGAGGAATATGCAAAATCTTTTATTTACAACAGCTTCCCTTTTTTTGAAATATACAAATATCCCCAAAAAGGTTGAAGTAATTCCATTTATTAAGGCACTTAATGCGTAATAGGTCGTATTTCCCATTATCTTTGAGACCTTAGGTCCCTTTTGAGACCCATACCTCACTTCTTTTCGATTGAAATACGAATTCTTGGGAATATTATACTTTATTTTGTAGCAGAGGTCAATTTTTTAGTTAAACTTGATTTGAATTTTTGGCGGGATTGCCTGATAGGCAAGATTGGGAAGGTGTTGTTCGCTGATATCCCAAGAATTCTCAGGATGAGCCTGGAACTACCGTTCTTTTAAAGCTCAAAAGAATAGTTTAAGACCTAAGTTAACTGTGTAATTTTCATGCAATATGCCAAATTCGCTTTCTCCCCTACCTAGAAATATATTCATTAACAGATAGAGTGATAAATAACCTAAAGGCTCATAGGAAAGAGTAGGAATAATAACAGAACTCCCGTCATCCAACGAATTTAGTAGGATTATTTCTGTATCGCTATGTCTTAATATCGATGGAATATAGCCTCTTAAAAATAGATAATTTCTTCTAACCCCGGTAAGACTGTTAAGATACCCGTTGGTCCTAGACAGATAGATATTACCCATATTCTCGCCATTCTGAAGATTATATCGGTCATCATTGAGCGCTTGATTGCTGTATTTGAGAAATTCTATAATCTCAGACCATTCCTTATTATTGTAACCTTCATTATTATGAAAATATTCTATTGCTAAATTAATTCCGTTTTGAAAGGTGTATTGGCTACCCAGAACATACTGAGAATAAATTTTCTTCTCATCCTTCCTGCTTTGAGAATATTCATAAACTCTAGGGACCAGTGTTCCATTTACGCTGTATTCTTCGCTTTTCTTTTCCAGATAAAAATTTTCGCTTCCCTCTTTACCGGCTATCTCTCCATGTACCTCTAAATTATTCCCTAAGACTCTGGAAAAGTTCATTCCTAGTACTGACTTGGAACCCCCTCCGCCAAAAGCGACAAAAGATAGGTCTATATCCTCAACCAACTTATAGACCTTACCAGCCCACTCAGTGCTTTTCCATCTCGGAAGGTAAGCGTATTCCCTGGGAAAATCCAGTTCGGGTAATGCTACTCCAGTTATGGTAAATCCACCTAAAAATAGATTTAGCTTGACCATTTCCAAACCACTCAGTGCCTCCAACCGGTCTCTGGGGTCTTTAGGGTTCTTAAGCGGGCTGATTACTGCGGTTGGATTCCAAGCATATCCAGTTCCCCATTCTATAATCTCTTTTCCTAAATCTAACTCTAATCTTTCTCCAAGGAAAAAGTTAAAAAAGAGCTCATTTATATTTACCTTTACATCGCTAATAGAGTCGCCCTCTTGAGTATCATAAAATGCATGTAAGTTTAAATGTCCCTTTATCTTATTTTCCCAATCGGCATCACAAAATAGATTGAAGCTAGTAAGGTTATAGCCCTTTTCAAGATTCAAGACCTCATTATTCGGATTCAATAGCGATTTATTAGACAGCTTCCTATAGCTTGCCTCATTTTTCAAAGAGCCACGATATCCAAACTCTTGCGCTGCTGCCTTATCTATACCCATTATGAGCAACAAAATAACCAATAACAATCTCACCCTATCTCATCCTTCTCAGATAGTCTCCGCTAAATAGCTTATCTGGAATCTCTTGTGGTTCTATTTTGGTATATTCTATAATTGTCTTGGAATCCTTTATAATCTGATCAAAAATTACTAACCTAGTAGGTGTAGACTGCTTCAAATGAGGCTTATATTCATATCCTTCGAAGAAGGCGGTCTTCATTAGCTTCCCGGAGAAGGTATAAAAGTCTGCCTTTATTGGATGAAAGTTTTCTTTCTGGACCCAGTAGATGACCCGATGGTAAGCGACCTTTTTATTCTTGGCCTTGAGTTCTAAGACGAAACATTCTTTATCTTCGCCCTCTTCTGTTCTCAAGAGTTCGGCATAGTAGTCACCGCCATAAGTTGGTCTTGCGATGTCGCTATAGGAAGCAGTGCCCAACAACCTCTGAAGAGGGGATATGCGAACTGGTTTTCTAGTATTGGGCAAATATATCCAAGAATCATCCCCCAGCATCAGGAAAAATTTTCCCTTATCCCGAGGAGGGAAGAGAAATTTAACCAAGGTTTTCTTCTCCAGATATTTGGATAATATCTCAAACTCTCTAGTTATATTTTCTCTCTCGGGCTTTATGCTACTTATGATAGCTTCTATTACAACACTCCTACCAGCTCCCCTTACCATGTCAGCCTTTTTAAGAATTTCATCAGCGGTTAAATCCTCCCCTGAGACACTGCTCAAGCTACTGAGAAGACAAAAAAGAAAGCACGTTACCAAAGGAACATTCTTCCTCATATTTTCTCCGATTTGTCGCCTTAAAAATATAATCAGATATGTCTTAATGCATCTACGATTTCAAGCTTAGATGCTTTATGCGCAGGGAATAAACCCGATATCAATGAGGTAACTACCGAAAGAATGAAGGCAAAAACCATAACATCGAAAACAATATTAACACCCAATGGATAACCTTGAGAATAACCTGGCGGTGGTGGCATGGTTAGACCCATAGCTGATACAGCCTTACAGGCGATAGTGCCAAAAAATAGACCGAGAATGCCTCCCGTAACACCCAAGGTCAGCGCCTCCAAGATGAATAGATTTAATACTCCCCCTCTTTTCGTACCTAAAGCCCTTATGGTTCCTATCTCGCGAGTCCTTTCAAACACTGACATCATCATTGTATTGGCGATACTTGAAATAACGATGATGGCAATGACTATCTTCAAAAAGCCATAGATTCCATTAAAAATATCCACTACTTTATGGTAATAGTCGGCCAGCTCGGACCAGGTCTTTATCTCTAGATGAAGATTGGAATCCTTAAACCTTTTCGTTAGATTTCTCGCTACCAATTCAGTATTTTCTGTCTTATCCAGCACGACTACGATACCTTGGACATCGTCTGTATAAAGTAAATTCTGGGAAGCTGCTAAAGGGACCATAAGTGCCCGGTCATCATAATCTTTAACCCCGGTATTAAAGACCCCTGTTAGTTTAACGTCTATGGCGTTAAGGGCACCATCAATAGTAGTGGTCATTATAGTTAAATATTTCCCAATGGGAACCTCGAGTTGCTCGGCTAAACCTTTCCCAAGAATAACGCCATCTTGATCCCCATCTGACAATGTCTTTCCTTCCGTAATCTGAACGAACGTTCCGATACCAAGCATATTCTCTTGAGCTGGTTCTATGCCCCTACCAATAAAGATAAAACTATTCTCTCCGTTGCTGATGAGACCACTAAACTCCAATCTCCTCATTGCGAAATCTATATGTTCCTCTTGCTCGATGACCTTTTTGATAGCGCTATAATCATCTCTATCGATAGTGAACTTCAGGGGATCTTTATTCTTATTCTCCCAATAACCCTCCTTATAGACCTGCAAATGGCCCGATCGCCCACGAATAAAACTCTCCCGCAATCCCTTGAAGGAATAATCCATATACCCACCAAAAAGCATCAAGGAGACAACGCCGAAGACGATGGCCGACAAAGTAATCAATGTCCTCCTCTTATTCCGAAGGACATTTCTTATGGCTATTTTAAGATGAATTAACATATATAAATACTCCTATTTATTTCACCTTGAGCCATTTTGCTCCTCTTTACCCTATTGGCTGATTTTTCCATCATGAATCTTTATCACTTTCCTCGCGTGTTTCATTACCATGGAATCATGTGTGGAAAAAATAAAGGTTGTCCCTTTCTGTTGATTGATTTGAAGCATCAAGTTGATAATCGTCTCCCCGGTTTGAGAATCCAGATTCCCTGTTGGTTCATCGGCCAAGACTATCTCTGGATTGGTCACTAAAGCCCGTGCTATGGCCACCCTCTGTCTTTGCCCTCCACTGAGCTCATTAGGGCGATGTCTAGCGAAATTAAGTAACCCAACCTCTTCTAAGGCCGATTTTACCCTTTCTTTTCGTTTAGGAGATTCAATTTTAGTTAACAATAGAGGGTACTCAACATTTTCAAAGGCGGATAGAACCGGAATTAGATTGAAATCTTGGAAGATGAAGCCTATTTTTCTCGCCCTTATCTCATCCAGTTGCTTTTCCCTAAGGCCGACCACATTCTGGCCACTTATAAAGATATCACCCGAAGTAGGCTTATCTATGCAGCCGATAAGATTTAGCAAGGTGGTCTTTCCACTTCCCGAGGGACCGGCGATAGATACAAACTCTCCTTCTCCAATTTCAATGCTTACTCCTTTTAAAGCCTCAACTACTGTGTTGCCCAGATGATAATCCTTAGTGACGCCCTTGAGAATTACCTTTTCCATCGCTTTTGCCTTTATCCTATGTTATTGTGCCTAATATTATTACATCTGAAACTTTATTTGTCAAATTTCTCCAACTTTGACTTAGCCCATCCACTGTTAGGATTTACCTCTACTGCCTTCTCATATATTTCTATTGCCCTCTTTTTGTCTTTTGCTTCATATACGGTACCTAACCAAATATAGCCATCAACAAAATTTGGGGCCAACTGAATGGCCTTCTCAAAGCACTCAATTGCCTTCTTCCTATCTCCGCCCCACATCTGCGGTGTATAAAGGTAGTTTATCCCATTGTTGACTTGGACAATTGGATTTAGGGAATCGAGCCTTAATGCCTCTTGATGTGATTTTTTTATCTTTGCGCCATATAATGGACCTGCTAATATTCCTTTAAGACCGATTTTCCTACCGTAAACAAATCCTAAATAGCTATACGATTCAGCAAATCTACCATTTAATTCTATTGATTTTTTGAATGCTCTTATCGCTTTTTCTATACTTTCTTCCATTTCACTCCTCTCGCCTAGGGATTCGTATATACCCATAAGTATTACATGAGCCCTTCCCAAGTAGTAATAATAAAGGTAATTACCAGGTTCTTCCTGAGTAAGTTGTTCAAATGAAGATACTGCTTTTAATACTTGCCCTTTGTCGAATAGGTCATTTGCCTCCTCAAGAATTTGCATCTGTGTTAGGACCCTTTTATTCTGTTCCACTTCTTCCTGAACGCTGATAGTAGCGGTCAGATACTTCACCTTTCTTTGAGTTATGGAAGTATCTGTAATCGTGGAATCATTCTGTTTCATCTCCTCGTTAACCTCTCCTGATAATTCTGTTGCTAACATACACATGGCGAAAATAAGTAATAAATAAACCCGTATTTTTATTGAAGAAGTTTTGCTTTTCATACGGATATCTCCCTTTTCTCAATTTTATCATCTTAAGATAGCTTTTCTCTGCTTTGGTTTCCATCAGCTATTAAGATTAAGATAGTATTTAATGATACATTTATAAAGTCCAATCACCCAATAGTCCCTGGCAACTTTCTTTATCACAATGTGCATATGCATTTCTCCTCCCGTAAATCAGTTATAAAGCGAACTCTTGAAACTTTACTACTCGATAAATCTCTTTGAATACTCGGACAGGGTCTTGCCACTGATGCAAGGCTCACATGGCAAGGTAACGTCATACAAGATATACCCAACCCCTTCAAAAACTGGAACTGGCCAAGATTGAAGGTACCAAAGAAGTTCTGGCGACCAAAGATAACTTTGCCTTCCTTTTAATCACTTTATAGTCTATCCTTTGTTTCCACAAAGGTATCATAGCCCACCATAAGTCTATCTAACCTTTCGGGGTGTGAACTGTCAGATCTCCAATCAGTCATGTATTTTGGTTTTATTACAGGATTTACCTCCAAAAGTCTTTCTCGTGCGAAGAGACCTCCTTTCGGAACTAGCTCAAAACTTATAGGAACCCCTATCTCGCTTTGTAATTCAAAGAGTGGGTTCTTTAAATCTATTTTAACTTTAGGATTCTCCGATTCAATCTTTACCAATATCCTATCTTTCAGAAGGATAATAATCCAGAAATTGCTCTTCAATCTCTCAGAGAATCTCAATATCTCGTCTTCTAAGACACCCAAAGGAAGAAATCTTTGGCCATAACAGATGGCTTCATCGATTCTACCAAAATGTTGGAGGACTGGATTGATACTCTTACAAGAACATACATCGGAGGGCAATAGCCTCCCCATATCTCCAACATTATATCTAATCAATGGCGTCGCTTCTCGAGTTAAGGTAGTAACTACTAAAATTCCTGTTTCACCTAGGGGTAGAGGCTCGAGTGTCTTTGGATTTAATACTTCAAAGAAGAAATGGTCAGAAGAGATATGAAGGCTTCCTTTCTTACATGTAGTAGCTAAGTTTCCTGTTTCTGTAGTTCCGTATAAATTGTATACTTTGCAATTCCATAATCTTTCAATAATTTCTTTTCTCCTCTGAGTAAGCAACTCTCCCGCTACACAGATAGCTCGCAAGGTTTTAAAGTCTTTCTTAGGGTCGTAACCTAAAAGCCTCGCTGTTTCATAAAGGAGTATAGCTTCAAACGGCAAGGAGGCAAAAATTGTAACTTTTAATTTTTGCATTAATTTAATTACCCGAGTATGAGGACTAATGAAAGTCCTACTACTTGCCGGAATTACACAAGCCCCCTTTCGTCTTGCCGCAGCGTGGACAATATGAGCGGGGACAGAAATGGCATAAGGAAACCGCACCAACACCACATCCTTTTCATTAAACTCCACTCCACACTGGTTTACTTGATCTATATAATTATCAAAGTCAGATTTGGTAAGCCAGCTTGAAACAGGAACGCCCGTTGTGCCAAAAGATTCATGGTATTCTGATAACTTATTATGACTCACAGATAAAAGCCCAAAGGGTGAATTTGACCTTAAATCGTCCTTGGTAGTTATAGGCAGTTTAACAATGTCGCTTATTTGAGATATCTTAATAGTTTTTAATCTTTTACTATAATAGGGACTCTTTTTAGCCTGCCTGACTGTCCATTTTAGCTTTTCTAATTGAAATTTCTCCAATTTCTTTCTTGAAGCGAACTTTTTCATCTTAACCTTCTTAGTATTCTATTATTTTTTCATCTACTTTAATTCCTACGTGCCTACCTGGTTCGCAAATATAGGCTAATACTTCATCACCACATTTTAGATTAGTGATGTTTTTGGGCTTTCCATCCGTTCCAAATACCCTTACATGCCAATCGTCTTGCATAATTATACTGATGTTTGTCTCTTTTTCTACCGCTTCTATCAATAGTAACGGCCTCACTTCTATTTTGACTCTACCTATGCTTACTATTCTCGTCAAACCTCCAGTAGTTACACAGGTCACCTTGCTTCCTGTTTTTAGATCAGTCAGATATTCTGCTTTATTATTAGGTCCCCAGACATAGGAATGAACAGCGCCGGCATTAACTCTAAAGGGGCGGGTATTCATATAAGGTAAGGGATGAACCTCCGAGCAAACTAATATTCCTCCGGTGGAGGTAGAACCAACAATCATACCCTCGTCCTTCTCCATAATCGTAGTAGTATCTACGCAGGCCCTATCACCCATTCCGATATGTTCAATCCTTTTTACTTTGGCTCTAACCAGATGAAGTCTTCCTTTATTCATAGAATCTATTAATCTATTTAATTGCAAAATTTCCTTTATCTCTTTGGTTGAAAGCAAGACACCATCGCTGCCTACTTCCATAACACCGAAAGCCACCGCTGCCTCTTGAGCTATCGAGACCTCTTTTAATAAGCAAACCTTTGTACCGTTGTTTTGGAAAGTGGCAATGATCAACTCCAAAGGTATATTTGTTTCATCGGTTAATTTGACTATAAGATAATCCATATCGGAATCTATATTCAAAGAATTTTCCAGGGTAGTTTTATCTTTTATCGTGGTGTAAAAGGCAGTCTCATATCCTCCCTTTTTGGCTAATCTTAAGCAACTGATTGAATCAGATACTACTATGAAGTTATTGTTGCCTATTTTTTCAATTTCTCCTATCTCCTTTATATAAACAGCCAACTTTAGCCTAGAGGGAGCATACAACTTTTCTATTTGCAAGGATTCGATTAGCAAAGTATCTATATGGGAATTGAAAACTATTGGTAAAATTAAATTTTTCTCCTTCTCGTCAATATTTCTCGCATCAAACCAAATTTTCTTAGCCGGTACATTTTGGTTCTTCATAAAAAATCCCCCTGTTCTTACCTCCTAATCAAACTGAGAATATTTTCTCCCAAAATTTTCTCCATACCTTTACATTCTAATAATCTAATCTTTTCCAATTCTGCTAAAGGATGGTGCATTGGAAATTCTGAACCAAAAATTATTTTCGTAGGACCCACTTTACTTAAGGCCTCTTTTATTATTAGAAAGCTGCCCCCAGAGGTCTCTAAGAAAAGATTCTCATATTGATAAGCTAAGTCAATTGCTTCTTCATCAGCAGGTCCAAAGCCCATATGGCCAAGGATAAATTTTGTCTTTGGAAACTCTTTTACAAGGAGGCCTAGTTTGCCGGTGGAAGCTGCTGGATTATAAACGACGTGGGTATAAAAAGGGAACTCTATCTCTCCACATCTTTCTGCTAAGGCTAATACGATCTTATTATTAAAGGAAAATTGGTGAACCAAAGGTGCCAGTTTTAGGCCCACAAAGCCTTTATGAAAGTAATTTTCTAAGGTATCGATAGCTTCTTCTCCTTTATGAGGGTCCACACAAACAAAACCGTAGAACTTATCAGGATATTTTTCTATGGCATCCTCGACAATATTGTTTGGGGCTTCCACAGTTTCGGGTTTTTCTTTACCAGTAATATAACCGGTCATCTTCCGTACATCCAACATCCCTCCGGGCACTACTACTGCCTTTTCTATTTTTGCCTTACCAAGAAGTGTTACTAAAAGGTCTACACTTCCATATTCTCCTTCGGTAACATGGGCATGCGCATCTACAATCATCTATTGACCTCCTTGTTCGTTCTTTGGTCAATCACCCTGACCAGCTTTCCCGAGGGACGAGGTAAGTCAGTCACAAATTCTACTTTATTAGGAACATCTACTGCATATTCGATCTTGCTACTTATCATTTCTCTTATCTTTTCTGAAGGCACTATATCTTTTGCTGCTTCCACCTGTATGACCAATACCTCATCTCTGACTATAAATTGATACCAACAACTTACCTCTGGGATTCTCATTAAGAATTCTTCAATATAAAATGGGGAGTACTCTTTCCCACCGATATAAATCTGGTCTTCCTTGCGACCCCTTAAGTATAAGCGTTCCCACTCTATCCCACAAGGACAGGGAATATCATTTATATATCCTAAATCTCCTGTCTTAAAGCGAATAAGAGGGGTCGCTTTCCTTAATAGAACAGTAACTACAATCTCGCCTATCTCTCCGAAATCAAGTCTGTGCCCATCATCTTTATCAACTATCTCAATGTATACATGCGCCTTAGGAATATGGTAACCTTCCTTCCAAGAACATTCAATTCCTAAAGGGCCGCATTCTAACGAACCGTAGTAGAAATAGGCAGGGCATTTCCATATCGATTCCACACGGTCTCTAAAGGAAAAAGAACAGCCCTCTCCAGTCAGCCACATAAATCTTGGCTTGATATCCTCACCTGGCTTAATTCCTATTGACTCAGCAACTTCAGCTAAATAAACAGCATAAGAAGGTGTGGTTATAATAATTGTAGTTCCCAAATCTTTCGCTATCTTAATAGTTTTCTCGGGGGTAGAATAGGCGCCCCCCTTTCCAGTCGGAACTACCATCGCCCCCGTTCCGTCTTGGAACACCCTATGAAAGGAAAGTCCTGCTGAACTCATTTCATAGGGAAGAGCATTAATTACCACATCATCTTCTTCTACTGGCACCAAATGTGGCATGGCAGGAGCTAAGTCTCTAATAAAAAGGTCCTCCCATGTATAGAGGATGTAGGTATGTTCTCCACCAGTGGTTCCAGTAGAGACATGCACTTGAGAGATTTCCCTACGAGGAACAGAAAGTAAAATCCAGGGTTTACCCCTCAGTTCGTCTTTAGTAGTAAAAGGAATCCCTTCAATATCCTCCAGGCCTCTTATATCTGAGGGTATGATTTTTCTTTCTTCTAATTTTTTCCTATAAAATGGATTATTTTTATAGGCATGTTGTACTATTTCTTTTACTGCTTCGGTTTGATACTCTAATATCTTCTTCTTGGGCCAGTGTTCAACTTCCTCCTTTTGTTTTTTAAAGAATTTAGAGATTATCTCTGGCTCAAACTCGTGAAAATGGTCTGTTAACCATGACATATCTCTCTTCTCCTTTCCGAATATTTCCTAAATATTCGATTGCCTTTTCCACATTCCAATTATCATGAACCAATCCTCCTACGGTCTCCACTATCTTAGTGGGTATAGGGGATTGAAAGATATTTCTGCCGAAACAAACTCCAGCTCCACCAACCATTAACGAATCATAAACCATTTGCAATAATACCTCTAAGGAATCTTGTTTCGGACCCCCGGCTATGACTACAGGTACGTTCAGCCCCTCAATTATTCTCTCAAATTTTTCCTTTGTTCCTGGATAATTAATCTTAACTATATCGGCTCCTAATTCGGCTGCTACTCTCGCAGCATGGGAAATATATTTCTCGTCATATTCGTCTTTTACCTTTTCTCCTTTTGGATACATCATAGCAAGAAGCGGAATTCCCCAAGTGGCACACTCCTCAGAAATTCTCCCTAATTCTTCAAGCATCCTCGCTTCAGTTGGAGCTCCTATATTTACATGAACTGAGACCGCATCTGCTCCTAATTTTATCGCGTGTTCAAGAGTAGAAACTATATGTTTATCAAGAGGGTCAGGCGATAGAGAGGTGGCACCAGAGAGATGCACAACTAAGGCTATTTCTTTACGTTCTAACAGTTTTACCAAGTCCGATGAGACTATTCCCTTATGAACTATTATGGCATTTACTCTATTGCTCATAACTATTTTGCTTATAGTCTCTATGATATTCACAAGTCCCATTATTGGGCCTACGGACAATCCGTGATCAAGTGGAACAATAAATGTTCGCCCTGATTCGGTGCTTATTATTCTTTTCATTCTGATTTTTTTTCCATACATATTTTTTCCTCCCTTCCACAAGAATTTGATAAAATTCAAAATTTTTAAGTATCCGAAGTTCATAACCTGTGTCAATGTGTAAGTTCTGTAATATCAGCTATGGAATAATTTTTGCATTAGAGGGATCTGGAGCACTATGCTAAGTATTCCCACTGCTGTTATGACAACCCGTCTATTTTTCATAGATTCCGTTAGTATCTTGATATATAATAAATCAGAAATATGATATTTGTGTGAAAATTTTGTGAAATTTTTGTGAAATTTAAAGGGGGCTTAATTATACAGCGTTTCTGGTAGGATTTTACTGCGCGAATGGGCCGATTGCCAAGAAGGTAAACTTCGCATAAATGAGCGCGGAGTGCTCCCTCCACTACTCTTCATCGGTGAATTTGTAGCCGATGCCTTCGACGGTCTTAATCTTTTTTCCTTCACTGCCTAACTTCTGCCTTAGCGTCTTGATGTGGGAATCTACTGTCCTTGTGGTGCCAAAGTATTCATATCCCCATATGCTCTCTGTTAAGAAACTCCTGTTCAATACTCTCCCCTTCGCTCTTATCAGAAGGCAAGGTAAATCACGCTCTACAACAAAAAGAACTCCGTCGTATCTCATTGCTCTCTCAATGTTAGTACTCTCTTTTCACCGTGTCTTCTATACACCAGCCTATTACTATCAAGCCATTTTGTTGGGTAGACTTCGTCATCTATCAGCTTTATGTCTTTCTTATTTTCCAAGACTCGGAGCATTAGCATACTAGGACTCCCAGAGTACACCCCAGATGGGTGTATCTTCATTATTATAGGTGAATATACAAATTTCTTACTATCCGGAGCCCATAAAATGTTTGCCCAACCCCATTCATACTCTCTTGCACCCGGAGGGACTTTTTTGAAAAGTGCCAGCTCTTCAATGATTTCTCCTTTTGAGTTTATAAGCCAAACTTCATATTCTGGGGAGAACCCAAAGTTTTCCCATCCTACGATAATTTTTGAGCCATCAGGCGAAGGGCATAGATTGAATCTCGAAGCTTCTTCCGAAACCTGAAATACAGGTTGAGGTTCTTTACCTAACTCTAATTTATGAACATAATGCCTGTCAACAAACAGCATTTCGGAATCACCTATCCAACAGAAATATATTGGACGGGCGAAATAGCCAGTAGTATAAGCTTTTACGGTCGCCTTTGTATTCATATCGGAGATATAAATGGCATCTTTTCCGATAATCGCAAGTTTATCGCCTTTTACCGACCAGACCATTTCAATAATCTCTTCGCAAGGATTATCTAAATCAAAAACTTCAAAATTGTCCGTTAGTAAAATCCTCAGTTTATTTTCTGAATCAAGGGGTACATATGCCACCCTACTCCCATCTTCCGAAGAATATAAGCGCGGCGCGGTTTCCATTTTCCTGAATCCTAATCCCGGTATTAAGAATTTAGTTTCTTTCCCGGTAGATAGATCTTTCTTAAATATAATAAATCTCGCATTTCTTAAAGAAAAACTATACTTATCTGCCGACTTTTCTACAATGGAATTATCCAACCCCCAAAATATTATTTTGTCACCTCTTCCTATTCTCCTGCGTATATTGCAAAAACCATCGTCAAAAATAAGGTCTTTTACTCTGTCTAAAACCTCTTTTTCACAAGATTCTAATGGCTCTACATATTTTTCATCACTGATGACAATCTCATTAAAAGGAAAACACAAATTTCTCAAAAAAAGCAGACTAATCGCAAGGCACGCTATTAAAGTTTTTCTTCGCACGGCCATCCCCGTCCCCCTTTTTACCACCAGTCATGTCTTTCGGCAACATCGTTAATTTCTACTATAGCAATGATAACCAGGGCAACATCCCGCATTATGCCAAGCCAGGGTCTTGTGCTATCAATAAATTTTCCCCCTGTGGATTTG
>Ga0315289_10003462_pt1 | contig 23901 bp, 31 predicted proteins | sample YL17G11_40_MG_FD_203452 | JGI IMG/M metagenome (GOLD analysis project Ga0315289, IMG submission 203452) | Sediment microbial communities from Yellowstone Lake, YNP, Wyoming, USA - YL17G11_40 | ecosystem: Environmental > Aquatic > Freshwater > Lake > Sediment | place: USA: Wyoming | collected...
GTTGGAGCAGACGCCTGCGGTACAGGTGCCGATGGAGTGGCACTGGTCGAGGGCAGTACAGGTGACGCCTGCACAGGGGTCCACCTTGCACGCTCCTCCCGCGCAGCCGAAGGGGCAGTTGAAGTCCGTGAAGGTGTAGTTGCACGTCCCGGCTGAGCACGTCCCCGGTGAAGAGTAGGCGCGCCGGGTTGAAGCGCTTGTGCAACTCGTAACCGGGGGAGTGGTGCAGGTGATGCCAGCGCAGGGGTTAGGTGTCCCGCCGCCAGTTCCACCACCCGTAGTGGTACCCCCGCCCGTGCCCCCACCGGTAGTACCTCCTCCGGAGCCACCGCCGGTTCCTCCGCCCGTGACGGTGCCTCCGCCAGTACCTCCGCCTGTCACGGTGCCACCACCGGCTCCGCCACCAGTGACAGTGCCTCCGCCGCTTCCACCTCCGGTTGCGGAGCCTCCGCCCGTGCCGCCGCCGAGGGCGGATCCACCGCCCATCCCGCTGTCGGGGATGTTGGGACACTGGCAGTCAGAATAGCTAGAGCCCTGTGCATCACAGGTCCGCTGTCCCCCGCACTTGCCAACCCCGGAACAAGACTCAGTTACGCCTGGAGTACACAACTCCGGGGGGTTGCTTCCGCAACCCATCAGTACCACTGCGCCTGTCAGAATTACCGCCCGAATCAAGTCAGTCATGTTGTGCCCCTTTGTAGGTACGCTTGTAGTACATTGCACTTCAGTTGTCAAGGGGCAAGAGGAGTACTACGTGATTCCCAGTCGGTCCCAGTCGTTGCGTTATGTTGCGGTTGTTGAGGATAGGGGTACCCCGTTGGTGACGTACACCTTGAGGCAAGCCGAGGGGCTGATTCGAGACCTCGCTGTCGAAAGGGATGAGGCTAAACGCCAGAGGGACTCGCCAAGCTTTCGATTTCTACGACAGTGGATCCTGGAGTTGAAGTCTTCAGTACGAGTAGCGAAAAAGAAGAACACTCCTTGTTGTCCTTGACAATAGGAGTGACACCGCGTAAGTGCTTACCGCAGACCGGGAGGCACTATGAGCGACGCAGACAAGAGTCTTACCGAGAAGCTTCCGGCAACCCGCACTGGGATTATGCTGATGTTGGCTCCTGTACTTGAGGCTGCGGTTAAGTCCGGCAACCTCGACCTCACCGACGTGGCTACGCTGCGTCGCTATTTCAGGGCGCTGGTTCACCTTGCGCTTAAGAAGCCGCTTGATGCTGGTGTGCATCCAGATTTGCTGATGGCACAGGTACTCGAAGCATTTGCGCGTGAGATGGATGAGCGCAATCCCGAAATGACGCAGTCCAACTGAAAGAGGTCCGCATGTCTACTGCCGTGAAGCGTTCTCACAAGAAGAAGCCTGTCGTTGTTGCCCCCAAGCGCTCGCACAAGAAGAAGGTACCTGTAGAGGTTTACAGCAGGCAGCAAAAGCAGGCGGCGAACTTTGGCGGGTTGTACGAGCAGCCCAAGCGCTCTCACAAGAAGAAGGTGCCTTCGACCTCGCCGTTGGTGCTGGGGGACGTGCATTCAGACTACCCTCGGACCGCCACTACCTTCTGGAAGCAGATGGAGCCTGGAATTCACGCGGTGATGGGTGCTGCGCTCGTGAAGTCCGAAGTTCGTCTGGGAGGTGACGACATGCGTAGCGTCACCCGTAGGATTTACCGCGCAGCAGTGCTTTCGGCTGCGTCTTTCCTGAAACAAGAGTCGCCTTCGCTTCCTAGTGAGAAATTCCTGCGGGAGCAGACCAATAAGGCCGTCGACAAGGCGATTCGAAAGCTCTTCAACAGCTACCCTCCGGTTTACTGAGCCTGCTTTCTTTGCAGTAGCGACCACATGGTCGGTCCTCTTGACAAGCAGGAGTCGACCAGCTACTGTACCTGAATTTAATGGGTCAGGGCGAGACCCTCCCCGGGATTACCGCCTTCTTCCGGGGAACTCCCTAGCCCCTCCTGTCCGGGGGCACATCGCTCGGGACAGGCAAGAGCCCTTTTCGTGCTTCGGCATGGAAAGGGTTTTTTGTTGTCTGGGTTCTTGACAATCGCTAGCCAACCGTGTACAGTGGTCTCAGAAAGGTTGGTTACTAATTTGTGGATCTTTACTGGGTTTGGATTTTTCAGTGTCATCGAGCATCGGGATGACCCGAAGCTGCTGTATGTCCGTGCGCGGGTGAAGGGGGACCTGGAGATGCTCCAGAAGAAGTGTCTTCCTAACTTGGGGGACATCGTGGAGACGCCTACGAAGGCCGACTACCCTTACCGAGCGTTGGCGTGGCGGACCGAATTTGCTGAAGCAATGTCGAAGGCGGTTCTCGACATCAATTACCCCAACTTCAAGAGCGGTATTACCAAGACTCAGGGGTATGCCCGTCACGATTTATACATGAAGGTCTGGTCCGTCATGAAATCAGCCGAGGAGACGCTCAGGCGCATTGAGGCTGATGAGGCCAAGGGGCGTGTCGGCAATTCCTGGTTCCAATACGACAAAAAGGATGATGGCCGCTACGGTGGCAAGGGCTCCAAGAATAAGTACCAGAGTGACTTGGGGCTCGACTTGGATACCAGCCGCAAGGCTCGGAACGATCGACTGAAGTCCTCCGGGCTCTCGGAGAACATGCTGTACACCGAGGTGGAATCCAAGCAGGCGCGCGAGCGTATCGAAGCGCTTGTTGCTTCCCAGCTTAAGGGAACCGTTGACGACTTCGATGCGGACTACGAGGAGGAAAGTGACACGCCTCCCTATAGCTGGGTCGAGGACTACGAGAGGCACCTGCAGGAGAGTCTGCAGGACCTTGCAGAAAGTGAACCAGACGACCTTCTCGATAAGGAGTAGTTGAAAGCGAAAGTACCCACTACATCCAGGGCCTTGCTATGGATGTAGGTGGAGCGTACAAGCCCCGGTTCCTTCACGAACCTCGGTGGGTCTCAGCCTCCCTCGTTCGAGAAACTTTGCAGTTCGAACAGGGGAAGTGCTGGCTTGAATACGTTTTTGTGGTACTCACGCTTTTGTAGGGTGGCCCTGTTGGATTCGGGGTCGGGGTTCCGTGCGCGTTTCCCCTGTTTCGCGCAACGAGAGTTAGTCCCCCGGCGCTCCGATCTGAGACCAGCAGGGTCACCCCATTTTTCTTTCAGCGACATAACCGGCGACCATATGGTCGCGAAGGCTCTCCCGTGAGCGAAGACACATACACTCAAATACCGGACTGGCTAGCTTACCGGAAAGACTTCTCCTCCACGGAAAAGCTTTGCTACAGCCGAATGTCTCGCTTCAGCATGGGAAAGGGCTACGGCTGGGCGAGTCAGGAAGCCATTGCCAGGGAAATTGGGTGTGAGATCCGGCAGGTCCAACGGTGTGTTCGCAAGTTCCAAGCAACAGGACTCATGCGGATTAGCAAGCCCAAGCCCGGCAGCAGGGACACCAACATCTTCCGCGTGTTCATCCCGCCCAGTTTCCTCGCGGATTTCGAGGAATACCAAGCAGAATCAAAGGCTTTCGCAGCAGAGAGGGAGCGTCGGGCCGCACTGATTCAGGTGCAACCAGAGCGGGACGACAAAATGTCGGCCCACGAGCGACTTTATGTCGTCCCAGACCCGACAATAAGTCGCCCCTGGGACGACAAAATGTCCCGCAAAGAGACAAGGGAAGAAACAACCGAAGAAACAATCGAAGTGAACAACCCATGTCGAGGCTCGCTTCGCTCACCTCAAGTCGTCTCGCTCCGCTCGTCGACCCAAACCAACAGCTTCACCGAAAACCAGATCCCTTTTTTAGATGAAGAATTCACGAATAAAAGCGGTTTCGCGGCGACGGCGCTCTCTTTTCAGCCTGTGACCGTTGAGGCTGTAACGGACGAAGTACGGGAGGAATACATGTCGGACGAAGAGCGGGAAGCGCGTAAGGCCTCTTTGGCGCGGGCTGCCCTGATGGGCGCACAGCGGTTCGATGCGGCCATCGCGGCGAAGGAGGCCAAGCAGCGTGCCAAGGCAAAGCGGGAGGCCTCCTTGGGCACTCCCGAGCTACCCAAGGTGAAGATTCCAAAGCAGACCCTCTTTGGTTCCCTGCATGACCTGCAGCGGACTTGGATGCTGGAGTTCCAGCGCAAGTTTCCGAATGACGCCATGGAGAAGTCCTGGGGGCCCAAGGAAGGCGCGATGCTTAAGCGACTTCTTGAGCGTTGGGGCTTGGCGGATCTTGAGCTAGCGATGCAGTACTACATCCGCTATTGGGAGCAGCAGAAGCTGCGTTACCCGAAGATTAAGGCGACGCTGCCGTCCCTCGGCCTGTTCACCTCGCTGGATGCTTCCGTGGTGCCGGAGGCCAAGAAGATGTTCACTGCGCTCAAGGCGAAGACCGAGTACGACCAGTGGTGCGATGCCAATCCCAGCGCTACCCGCGCACCAAAGGAACTGCAGGCAGCCTACGATGCCGTACGTGAAGATCTAAAGGCATTGGGGATTTAACGTGGCGAACCCGTTAGTCAGAAAACGCGGCGAGCACCGCGCCGCTCAACCCGACCGTCGTGGACTTCCGGGATTGCCCGCGTGCCCGGAGCTACTAAACACTCCCTGCGACTGTAAGCGCCCCCTAGGGAAATGCGAACTGGATTGTGCATCCAAGTGTAACTGCAGTCCGAACCCTCTCGATGACGAGGATTTTGCCCGGATGCACTTGCCCTTGGAGTTGTGGTGCTCCTCTAAGGCACTGCTGACAGCATCAGTACTGGTACCAATCACAAAGTTCTCCGAAAAAATTCTCGAAGTCAAAGAGAAGAACGTCGGTCTTTTTCTCCACGGCGATGTTGGTTCCGGCAAGACGGGTGCTGCCTGTGTGGTGCTTAAAGAAGCTCGTGCCTGGGGATTCACCGCTTACGCGATTTCGGTAACGGAATTGCGAGACGCAGTACGGACATACGCAGCTTTTGATAGCGAGTCCACCATCATGGACCGGGCACGCAATGTGGATTTTCTTCTGCTTGATGACTTACGAGAGGAAGATGCCACAGAGAAGATTTTTGGCATCAACGACATTCGTAACCTAATCGTAAGTCGGCACGATCGTGGCCTGCCCACCATAATCACGTCTCTGCTTGGGCCCATGGCTTGGAGCAAGCTTGCCCCAGGTGTTGCGGCTGCCGCAGAGAAGTGCTGCGCGGTACAGAAGGTTGTAGGCGATAACCGCCACGAAGTTACGGCCAAAGCCAAAAACGAATTCCTTAAGTAGTACGAGGGGGACTAGTGGATTTCACGCAGTCGTTGGTTCGGGCCATATTGGATGGCGGTAAACCCGCCTATCGAGAGTTCCTTTCCAGGGCAATTCCTCCGGAGATTCTTCAGGGCGTAGCCGCTCCAGCACTTGAGTACATTGCGACTCACTTTTCGCAGTACGGTACCTTGCCTGCTGTCGGGGTAATTGAAGGCAAGCTCGGGATTCCAATCCCGCCAGCGATGGATGGATGTACAGCGGGATTCTGGGCTGATGAGATTCTCAAGAATGCCATCGGCAACGAGGTAAAGCGCTCCGTCGATACCGCGATGGATCTTCTGAAGAACCAGAAGAACATCGAGTCGTTTGAAGAGCTACAGCAAGCCATTTACCGAATCCAGCACCTTCAAGTGGGGTCTGCTGACTCGCGAGTGACTTCGATGTTTGATGAGGGTCCCAACGTCTGGGACTACTACCTGCGAATGGAAGCGGGTGAGCGTGGAATCATGACGCCGTGGGCGACCATGAATGACACCACGCTGGGGTTCAACAAAGAGGAGCTGATTCTTTTTGTGGCTCGTTCCGGCATCGGAAAGACTTTCGCTAGTCTGATGCTCGCGGAGTACGCCTCGACCGGGTACAAGCTCTGGACGAAAGTTCGAGATGAGCATGGGCATTACGGACCCCTCACTGAGGTTTCCAGGAAACACAAGGTTCTCTACGTCACTACGGAAATGAGCAAGATGCGAATCGCCCTGCGATTCTTCGCGCTCAAAGAAAAGCTTCCATTCGGACGAGTGCGTTCTGGCCAGCTCACTGTTTTCGAGCGAGAGAAACTGGAGAAGGCCACCAAGAACATTCTGAACGAGAAGGGCCTTACTGTCGTAGGTGGTAATTTCGACTTCCGGGTGGAAACACTTGCGGCTGCCATCGATGAAGCTGCGCCTGAGATGGTAATCATCGACGGCATCTACCTCATCAAGGTACCTGGCAAGGATCGCATTGAGCAGGCCGCCAATGCCTTCAGTGAGGTGAAGCGGCTGACGATGTCGAAGAAGCTACCCATCGTGGTGACTTCGCAGTTCAACCGTGAGGTAAAGAAGAATCAAGCGGCCACGGCTACTGCTGAGAGTATCGCCTTGACCGACGCTGCCGTATGGCACTCCACTCTGATTTTTGGTTTGGTGCAGACGGATGACAACAAGAAGGAAAAGCGGATGCAGGTGAAGCAACTCAAGGTTCGAGATGGTGATGGCAAGGACTTCGAGTTGAACTGGGACTTCGACGCCAGCAACTTCACGGAAGTGCTTGCGCAAGGCGGGGGCGGCGTGACTGAAGCTCCTGACTTGGATATTGGCGGTGGTTCTGGTGATCCGGGTAACGTGCCCTTTTAGTCAACAAGCGACCACATGGTCGCTCTAGGAACTCAATGAGTGCTATCAAAACTATCTACATCGCGGGTCCCTACTCTGGTGGCAATCCGGAGGACAACCTTCGTGCCGCGATTTCAGCGGCAAACGCCATGATGGACATCGGACTTGCTCCATTCATCCCGCATCTCTCCCACTACTTGCACGCAGTGAAGGAGCGGGGTTACGAGGAGTGGATGGAGTACGACTTTGTGTGGTTGGATCGTTCCGACGCCTTATTCCGACTGCCCGGCATCTCTCCTGGAGCGGAGAGGGAGCTTAAGCGCATGCAGGGACTAGGACGTCCGGTCTTTCACACGATGAGCGCCCTGACGGACTACTTGAAAGCGAATCCCTAAATGGCTGACTTCCCCTCGATAGTGAAACACATGACACTTGCCGTACTTCAAAAACAAGGACTGCCCGGAGCCACGAAGGCCCGCTTTGCGTCCGCCTTGGAAATCGCCAAGTCTCAGTGCGCCAAGTACGGCTACACCGCTGGCAATCAAGCTACCGGCAAGGGGCGGAAGCATGATCAGCAGGGCATGGAGGGGGAGCGAAAGAACAAGCTCTTCGACTCCATGTACGCGCAGTACATCGCTGGAGACGGCAAGCGCACTGAAAGAGGGACGCCCGGTGGAGAGGCTCCTCCTATGCCAGTCAATGACGCGCACTACTTGGGACGGAACGAAAAAAAGGGCGAAAAGGGCGAGAAGGGCTAAAGGGAGCGGTACATGAAAGCGGACGAAGCAATGCAGCTTCTCCAAGTATTGGGCTGCTCGAACATCAGGCCCAACATGGGGAATACATGGGTGGGATCTACCTGCCCACTGGCGCAGTGGACCCACAAAGGGGGGATCGACAAACACCCCTCTTTCGGTATTTCCGTCCACTCGGACGAGAAGGGCGAGGGCGAGTCCAAGTTCAAGTGCTACACCTGTGGCGTGAGCGGTTCCCTTGTTGGAGACAACGGGCTGCTTCAACGGATTGCCATGAAGTCCAAGAGGCCTCTTCCCAAGATGAACGGGGGAGATCTCTATCTTTGGACTGCCATCAGAAACGAGGTTTCTGCCGCCCAGCTAGAAGAGAAACGGCAGTCCATCACCAACGTCTCCGGGTGGAAGTTCGCTCCGGGCACTGTCTTGGCCGATACCACTGGATTTAACCTGACGGCAACATCCACGGCCAAGCTTGAGGAAGCTCCGCCCCCGATGGCCGAGGAAGAGCTTGCACTGTTTACGGACCCAAGTCCCGAGTTGATGAAGTACCTGCGAGAGGAGCGTCGGCTTACGGACGCCACCATTAAGCTGTGGGAGCTAAAATGGCACGAAGGGGCTCGCCGTATCGCCATCCCCATCCGGGATGCCAAGGGTAACCTCGTAGGCATCACAGGACGTGCTTTTGATGGTCAGCGCCCCAAGTTTCTCCACTCCAAAGGGTTTCGCAGGGACTTCTACCTCTACGGAGAGCGCTTCAACAAAAGAAACTCGCCCGGTTACCTCACTGAAGGTTTTTTTGACGTGATGTTCCTTCAACAAGAGGGTATCAACGCCTTCGCCATCATGGGCGCGTACTTGTCTCAAGTGCAGGTCGAGAAGTGTACGAGCATGTTCAATCGCATTGTCATTGTTCCCGACGGAGATGAACCTGGAGAGGAGGCTGCTGAGCGCATTCAGGCCCGGCTAGGTGCCCGAATGCCTGTGGTTACTTCTCCTATGGAAGTTGGAAAGGACCCGGATGAGTTAACGAGCACAGAACTTGATGCCCTGCGACTGCTGTAACTCCACTGGGTACCCAGTTACTTTTCTTTAGTACTTGACACCTCGCCCAGAGATGGAATACTCACCAGTCAAATTGCTCGCCGAGAAGCAACAATTCTCGGATACCTAAACCATTGACCGTAGTTGGAGTTAAGACATGACGATTAAAGTGGCCGTGCATCGCGTATGCGATCGTTGTCAGCACCCCTTCGATACTTCCTCCCTAAAGTACGGTGAGGATCTTCCGAAGTTCGAAACCAAGCAAATTGCCTGCACGTACCATGGCCCCGAGGGCAAGGGCGAAGACAAGATTCTCTTCCTCTATAACGATTTGTGCTCGGATTGTGACCGTATTGTTGACGGCTACATCAAGCGCATCCGCATGGAAGAGGCGGACGAGGTTAAGCCGAAGAAGCCCAAGAAGGGCGAGAAGGCGGTTGAGGCTGATGTTAAGCCCACGAAGGAAGCTCGCTTCGAGCCTAGCGCCGAAGTCGCCCAGGAACCTGTTGAGGCGGTTTCCGCTCCAGAGCCAGCAAGTGCCCCCGTCGTGGATTCGACGACTACATTTTCGCCCAATGCAGTGAGTGCCCCTGTAGTTGTGGCCACAGAAGTAGTACCCCACCCGTTCTAAGACGAGTGGTTTCCCGCAGCAAATACCAACGATCGACACGAAAGTACCCTAAGGAGCAACATGTCTGAAAACACCGCAAGTCCCGAGCAGAAGTCCTGGTATGACACCGGATACACCGGAATCAAGCGCGAGCAGGACCGCATTGACAACACCAACACCCCTAACCGGATTTGGATTCCGGCTGGTGGTAAGCGCGAGTTGGTCTTCGTGGATGACGAGCCCGTGGGCATCCACGAGCACAACCCGAAGATGAATGGTGAGTGGAAGAACTGGTACACCTGCGGCAAGGAAGTCTACGACGAGGCTGCCTGCTGCGAGCTGCTCAATCCGAGCGGCTACAAGCCTTACTACGTGGGCTTCTACACCGTCATCGACTGCTCGGAGTGGGTCGATAAGAAGGGCAACAAGTACCAGTACGAGTTGAAGCTGTTCCCTGCCAAGCTGAAGACGCTCAAGCGTCTTGAGATGCGTCGCAAGGATCGTGGTCCCTTCGCAGGCAAGCTCTTCTCCATCGCGCGCATTGACAGCAAGTCCGCTGCGACTGGTGACGAGTTCGAGATGATTCGGGATGCAGACATGGCAAAGCTCTACACCTTGGCGAATTACAAGGGGAAGAAGCTGAGCGATCTCTTCTCGAAGGGCGTTGACGAGGAGAACATCAACCGCCTGAAGAACACTTGGAAGCTGGAGGTTGTTGAGGGCAAGGTTGTTCCGAAGATTGTGCCCTTCAACTACTCCAAGATTCTGTACCCCCTCAGCCCGAAGGACATTCGTGCGGCGCTGAATGGTCAGCAGATCGACAAGCGCGAGGACGGGGAGTTCGGCGGTGGTGGCGCAACTGGTGGTACCACTGGTGGTACTGGCAGCGGCTCCGCTGATGAAAGCGTGCCATTCTAAAACGGGACGTAGGTGCAGTGTGGGAAATTTCTAGGACGTAGTATCGAGTCGGTAGCCCAACCCCCGCTTGGGCTACCGACTCAGTTTTGCTCCGACCATGTGGTCGCTACCCTGGAGTGACGATGGAACCCCGCAAGAATCCACTCATCGTCATTGAGGGCATTGATGGTGCCGGTAAGGGCTCCCAGTCCAAGGGACTGGTTGAGTGGCTTATCAGCGAGAAGCGCAAGGCGTTCTACCAGCACTTTCCTAATTACGAGAGCCTGACCGGCAAAGCCATTGCTCGGCATCTCAATCGTGAATGGTCAGCCGCTTATACTGATGAGATTGGTCCGACCACTACGGACCCCGTAGATGAGCTTGTATTTCAGTGCATGATGACGATTAACCGTTACGAAGAGGCTCAGGCGCTTCTTGAGCGGCTACGTCTTGGCGTCGTTGTGCTTGATCGCTACATCCCTTCTGGGCGTGTTTACGGGATTGTGAACGGTGTTCCTGCGGACTTCTTGGACAGGATTCACGCCTTCCTTCCCCAGCCAGACGTCTGCATTCTAATTGACATTCCGGTGAGCGAGTCTCGTAAGCGTAGAACGCGGGGCCTAGACCGTTACGAAGAGCAGGAGCAGATGCAGGAGCAGGTCCGTGCTGAGTACCTAAAGCTCTTTAGGCAGAACCATTGGGATGTGGTTGATGGCATGGGCTCCTACGACGAAGTGCAGCGGCGTATTCGTGAGTGCATTCCTGCATCAGTGTCTTTCTAGGAGCGCACTTGAAGATTGTCATCGACAGTTGGGCTTGGGCTCAGAAGGCGGACCTCACTTCTGCTCAGCTAGAGGCCCTACGACGCGCACTTACGGTCACACCTCGTAAGGTCGGGGATCATCCGGGAGAAGCCCCTAGCCCTATTTCTCTATTTTCAGAGAACTCTGCGGCCTTTGGGATGCCTCGCCAGTTTTTCATTACCCGCAGGAAGCCCGCCCACGAGGTGGAGTTCCGCACCATCGAGGGCAACAAGACCGAGTGGCCCGGGGACATGAAATTTGTAGGCACCCTGCGAGAGGAACAAGCACGTGGTCGTGTACACGTGACTGCAATGTTTCGCGCCGGGTGCATGGGCGGAATCGTCCGAGCAGTTCCTGGCTGGGGCAAGACCGTTTTCACCTGCGCGATGATTGCAGAGCTACAAGTTCCCACGCTCGTTGTGGTCCACAAAGAGTTCTTGATGGACCAGTGGCGGAAGCGCATCGCCGAATACATTCCCAACGCCAAAATTGGAATCGCACAAGGTCCTGACTGTGACTTCAAGGGCAAGCATGTCGTCCTTGGGATGGTGCACTCCCTTTGTGACAAGGACTACGGTGAGGAGTTTCGGAACTACTTTGGGTTGGTAGTTACCGATGAAGTCCACCGCATCGGCTCTGACACCTGGTCCAGGGTTCCTCCGTTATTTTCTGCGAGGTGGCGGCTCGGATTAAGCGCAACCCCGAGACGTAAGGACGGAGCTGACTCCGTATTCCATCACCATATCGGGGACGTCATCTTCACCTCGACGGAGGTCCGGATGAAGCCCAAGGTACGGAAGGTTTGGATTACTCCTGACCTATTCAAAATCGTTCACACTCCTAACTTCAATTCCAGCCTCATCAAGAAGGGGCTGCTGCTTCGCTTCATGTGCGTAAGCGCTGGCCGTAACCGAGTCATCATTGAGCAGGTGATGCTGGCGGTAAAGGCTGGGCGTAAGTGCTTGGTGGTTTCAGAACGACTCCAACACCTACAGGACATGGAGACCGCCCTCTATAAGCAATGGGGCGACGTTGGCGCTAAGCCTTCGGTCGGCTTCTACATTGGAGGCCAGACCCAAGAGGCGCTTGATGTGGCCTCCCAAGCTCAGGTGATTTTTGCAACGAGCCAACTGGTACAAGAGGGTCTGGACATCCCGCCGTTGGACACGCTGTTTCTAACTTGTCCCATGAGTGACGTTGAGCAAATCGCAGGACGTATTCTGCGTCCCTTTGATGGCAAGAAGGAGCCTGTCGTTGTGGACTTCCGGGACGATCACATCAGCTTGTGCAAGAAATCCGGTGATTACCGAGACAAGTTCTACAAAAAGCAAGACTGGGTGCCTTGACTAACAGAGATTAACCGTATACGGTGCTTACAAACCCGCATAGGAGCTTCCTAACGTGAGCGATTGGCAATTCAAGAATTGGTACAAAGAGCATGGCAAAGAGCTTAATTCCGACCGCCGTGATAGATACAAGACAGACCCTGCCTACAAGAAGCAGGTGCTAGAGGCTAACCGAGAGAGCCGAAAGCGTCGTCGCGCTGCGCAGCTCCTGGAGCGCGCGGCAGAGCAGAAGGTTAAGAAGGTCAAGACGGGGCGGCAGTGGAAAGAGGTCGTGATGGATGTGGACGGGGTTCCCACCCAGTTTCTCACTATCGGGGCTGTAGCTGCCATCCTTGGGCGCTCCAAGCTCGGTATTCGCTTGCTGGAGAAGAAGGGGGTCATCGAGGCCACCCCTCATAGGAATCCTCAGCATGAGCGTCTCTATACTCCTGCAAAGGTTTTGGAGATTAAGAAGCTCCTTGAGGCCAAGGGCTTATTCGATCGCAAGAAGCCGACCGGTATCCCTGAATTCGTACACTGTCATGTCAAGCTAGCGGATGGCTCATTGATTGACACGCCGCTGTTTCGTATTGGCATCATGGCCAAGGCAGTGGGACGCTCTACCATTACGCTGGAGCAGATGGAGCGTCGCAAGGCAATTCCATCTACACCACTCCGTCTCCCTCCCAACCGTCGCGTGTTCACTGCGGCTCAGATTGAAGTAGTGAAGCAGGCGTTTGATCGCCGAGGGGGCGACTTGCGCGTAGACACCAACAAGAGCCTTCTACGCGAAGAGATTCTTGCGGAGTGGTCGAAGCTAAAGCTGATTGGGGCCAAGGTATTGGGTCCCGTTGTCGAAGCTGATTAACGGACGTTGTACCCACAAAGGATTCGGATGCCTAAGAGAACCGCACAAGTCCCGGACGTTGAAATCGCAGCCCAAGCGCAAGTGACGAAGCAGTACATCATCAAGAAGAAGGAAGGTGTCGCACAGGTCGAGGACCAGACCCTTCTTGTTCACAGGTTCATTACCGATCCTGTGCGCCTCGATGTGCGTTGTGGGATTACGCTCAATCTCGGTAACTACGAGTTTTGTCGCATCGACATTGGCGTAGTAGTTCCTTGCTACAAGGAAGAGATGGACGACGCCTTCGTTTGGGCCAGGGACTGGGCCACTGAGCGACTGAAGTCGGAAGTAGACAGCGTTCGCAACAAGAGTGACACCAGCATTCTCTAAGAGGCACCACATGGCTAAGAAGAAGAAGGATGATGCGACTGAGGTCGCAGAAGAGGCTGTTGTCGAATCCACGGAGGAGGCCTCTACCGAGGTCGAGGCTACTGAGGTTGCTGGCGAGGTCGAGGAGGCCCCCACCAAAATTACCAAGCACTCCAGACTGGACAAGGTGCTTGTCTCGGAAACGCTTAAGGCCATTGCCAAGAAGCACGGTGTCAGCATTATCCGTCGCGCCAGCGAGCATCACTCTGCCTCTTCGCACTTCATTCCTTCGGGTTCCCTGTCCTTGGACTGGGCTCTCGGTGGCGGGTGGCGCGTTGGCGGGATTCACACGGTCTGGGGTCCAAAGTCCTCCGGGAAAACATCCACGCTGCTGAATACAATTGGTAACGCCCAAGAGATGTGTGCGAATTGCTGGCACTTCGCAACATTCTTTGATGCCGCTACCGGTGAGATGTTGAAGAACCCGACGTGTCCTTGTGGGAAGTTTCGCGAGGTCATCGTTGGATACATCAACAACGAGGGTACTTGGGATCAGAAGTGGGCGATGGGTCTCGGGGTTAATCCGAACTCTCTTCTCATTTCAGAACCTGAATATGCCGAGCAGAGCTTGGATATCGCAGAGGCCCTTCTTCGCGAGGGGAACATCGACATCTTGGCACTCGATTCGATTGCATTCATGACGCCCGAGAAGGAAATCGAGCAGTCTGCCTCCAAGGAGACCATGGGCGCGCAGTCCCGAGTTCTCGGCAAGGGTATTCGTAAGTTCGTCTCCGCCATGAATCACATGGGCAACACGACCGGCAGGAAGCCCACCGTGTTCTTCACCAATCAGGTCCGCTTCAAGATTGGCGTGATGTTCGGCAACCCTGAGACGCAGCCCGGTGGACAAGCTCCTCAATTCGCGGCTACGACCGAGGTGAAGTTCAAGACCGCCAAGTACGAAATCGAAAAGGCCAAGGACGAGAAGGAAGAGAAGGAGGCCATTGACGTGGATCTCCGCCTCGTGAAGCCTCTCTCGGTACTCTTCAGCTTCAAGTGCGAGAAGAACAAGCAGGGCCACGCCATGGTGGAAGGCGGCTACCGCGTCGCGCTTACCAACGGCGAGTACTACAAGAAGGGCGACATCCTTGATGCTACTGTCATTATGGATGAAGCTGAGCGCTACGAAATCCTCAAGAAGGAAGGTAGCAAGTGGGCGTGCGCAGGCGTTCCGTTCGGCACGAAGAAGGAAATCGAGATCCTGTTGACGAAGGACGTGGGTTTCAAAAGGCTGTTGTCGAAGCGAGTGATGGAGTGCCTACTCGCGGATTAGAGCCTTGTTCCAGATGCGGGGAGGAGATGTGCGCCTCCCCGGATCCGGATACGCTGCTGTCTTTTCCAATGGTTTTCAAATGGGAGTGCCTAAGCTGTGGCCACAAAGAAACCAGAGGAGACCGAAACGAAGCCCTCTCCCAAGTGGCTTCAGGAGACTGAGGAGAAATCCTCTCCGAGTCCTAAGTGGCTTCAAGGGACGAACCACGAGAACGCCAAGGTAGCCAAGAAGCACGAGTACCGTCTAGCCGAGCGGCTTGGTGGCAAGCGATACCCTGGTAGCGGTAACCGCCCCCTCGTGCGGAAGTCGTACAGGAAGGTCTTGAAGGGGGGCCGGTCTCGGCCCGGCATGCGAGAGGTGGAGAGCACCGACAACGGGGATTTGGCTACCCCGAAGTTCCATTTCGAGCACAAGTTCACAAGAAACGAATCTCTCTCTGTAAAGCTAGAGTGGCTCGACAAGGTGGAGCAGGGGGCCAAGCTGAAGATGAAGGATCCCGGACTCATCATCACCTTTCAGGATCAGCAGGGGCACGTCCAGAAGGAATACGTGGCCATGCCCTTGGCGGTGTATGAGCGTTTAATGCGGAAAGCAGAGGCTGCTGATGAGTGACAAGGTGAAGTTCGAGATACTTAATACGCTTCTGGATCGGGTTCAGGCCGCCGCTAGGGCTCCCCAGAAGGGCTACGTTGTCACTATTCCTCCAAAGAACTACGAGGCAGAGGATCGAGAGCTTGCGGAGTCGCGCACGAGACGAGACGAGGAAGAGGCCCTGATGCTCACATACATCGCAAAGCTAGAATTTGTGGCTCGTCGTTGTCGCAGCCTCGGACTAGATCACACCTCAGATTTAGACGATTGGCTTGAGAAGCACCCTAAGCTTCACTTCGTTAGCTTGCCTGCCAGGTAACCCAATGGGCCAATCTGAAATGGACCGCATGCGGCAGCGATTGCACCTCCGTCACGGCGGGCAACTTCGCGTTGTTTTTGAGGATCCCTACGTTTTCCCCGCTTTTGAGTGTGTTGCTTGCGCTGAAAAAATGACATGGGAGCCAATAAAGGACTGGTGGAACTGCCCTGATTGCGGCTATGAGCTTACTCCGGACGAAGCACAAGACATTGTACTGAAGCTCCAGACTGCTCTGAAGCTTCTGAAATCGGACGTAAGACTGAAGCGCAAAGGACTTTGGACATGGCTTTCGGAAAAGTTGTTCGGGCGGCGAAGGCCGCTACTCCCCTAGTCGGTTTGATTAAGGAGCACTTCAAGTCAGAAGAAGTGCACGCTCCCCTTAATCTCAACTCGTTTCTCCGCTGTTCTGCACTATCCAGCATGTGCCCTCGCGAAGAGGTGCTCTGCGTGATTCACGATGTGTCTCGAACCATGGAAGTCAGCGTGGATCTGAGTCTCGTGTTCAGCCTGGGCAACGCGCTCCACAATAACCTTCAGAACGCTGTATTGCCTGCCCTTGGGGATACTCTCTACGGGCAGTGGCGTTGCACCTCCTGCGGTTTGCTTACTGGTGGGCCCAAGGACGGGAAGGCTTTGTTGGAGTACATCATTCCTCGCCCCAAGGCCTGTGCTTGTGGTGGCACTGGCTTCATCTATGAGGAAGTGTCTCTCCGCAGTGAGCAGTATCACCTCACAGGACACCCAGATGGCTTCCTGAAGATTCCTGAATATGACGGATTTGGCATATTGGAGGCGAAGAGCATTTCTGAACGCGGTGCCTGGGAAGTGAAGAAAACTCCCAAGATGGATCACGTCATCCAAGCCCAGATGTACATGTGGTTCACTGGAACCCAGTGGGCCCAGATTCTCTATTGGGACAAGGGCACCTTTGGCATCAATGGCCTCATCGAGCACCATGTCGAGCGAGACGATGATGTGCTCGAAGGCATTCTAGAGAGCATTGACGGCCTTTGGTCGAGCATCGAGTCCTACAAGTCCAAGGGCGAGAAGGTTCTACCTGAACGAATTTGTGCTGCTGTTGATTGTCCCAAAGCAAAAACTTGCGCAGTTGCCACGCAGTGTTTCTCGGAGCCCACATGAAGAAGCCTCTACGACTGGATACGTCGCTGTTCACGATGCTCGACAAGGAGTCTTGGAATATCGCCTGTGCTGTTTGCGACAAGCGGCAGTCTAAGTGGGAGCTAGTTACTCGCGCGGCCGGTCCCGGTCTGACCGATACGAAGTCTCCTATTTGCTCCATGTGTTTCCTCTATGAGAGTCGGTGGGGGAAGGATCGCGCCAAGGAGCTTCAGGAGTACCTCATTGAGGTCGTAGCCCAGGAGACCAAGCGCAAAATGCTTCTTGGTCCTACAGGCGGATTGACCAGCAACGATGACGCAGACTTCATTCTCGGTATCTTGGCGCTGACGAACCGTCGGTTCGATGTCGAAGATAAGCAACTACAGGAGCCCTGATGTCTCTCTTGGTGCTCGGGCTGGATCCCGGCTTCGCAAATGTCGGCTGGGCTCTGGTAGAGCTTGACGGTAGCGGTGGCAAGGAAGCTTTGCTGGGCATGGGACTCATCTCCACAGAGAAGTCCGCTAAAAAACAGAACGTCCTCGCCTCGAACGACAACTACCGTCGTGCTCGTGAAATTTCACGCGCTCTTCGCGCGATGACGCCCAAGCCCCATGTGATTTGTGCAGAGGCCATGTCTTTCCCTCGCAATGCCTCGGCTGCTGCCAAGGTGGCCATGACTTGGGGAGTAGTAGCCGACTACTGCGAGTCCGAAGGTGTAGCCATGCTAATGGCCTCACCCAAGGAACTGAAGAATGCTGTTTGCCAAAATGCAAGCGCTTCGAAGGAAGAAGTTCAAGCTGCGCTCAAGTCCCGCTTCGGGGTACGTCCTGGGGAGCTATTAAAAGTTGCAGGAGTACCCCCATCGAGCCAAGAACACCCCTATGATGCTCTCGCTGCGGTGGTGGCGTGCTTACATAGCGAGACGCTGACACTGTTACGGAGAGCACCATGAGAGGGCTGAACAGGGTAATCATCTCGGGGAATGTAAGTGATGCCGCTCGGTATCACGAGACCGGCAACAAGGCCAAGTGCGCCACTTTCCGGCTTGCGAGCGAACGACGTGGTGCTAAGCCCGGAGACAGTGTCACTGCTTGGGTGAAGATCAACATCTACAGCGAGGCACTTGTTGACATCTGCAAGACGCGCCTGCTGAAAGGTGCCTACGTTATCGTCGAAGGCGAGTTGATGAATCGCGAAGGTGTACACGGAGAGGTAACCGAGGTACGAGCCAAGGAAATCATTTTCACAGACCGAGGCGATTAGGGTCGTCTCTCAGCAAGGAGAAGTGCATGGCTTCTTTGTCACTCGTAGATAGCGGGCCGTCGGAGCATATGGAACTGGGATCTAAAGAATGGGCGGACAAGACCCGTCAGGAGACAAAGGCGCTTGCGGACAACATCGAGCGCAACTACCTGAAGCTGGCAGAAAACTTGTGGGAGTTGTTCGATCGCCCGGTGAATAACGATCGCAAGCAAGCGAACTGGCTGACTCATTGGAACTACGAGACCATCGGTGAGTTCGCCGAGAAGGAACTTGGCATTCACCGCCGCATTGCGGAGCGTCTCCGTCGCATCTGGGCGGTAGTCAAGATCGACTGCGCTTTGGAGCAATCCTATCTAGATCGCTTCGTGAAGGTTGGCCGTTCCAAGGCGCGTCTACTCACTCGTGCTGGCGTCATGAACGTGGCGAATGCTAAGTCCTGGATCGAGCGCGCAGAGAAGCTCACCTATCTAGGTCTTGAGATTGAGGTAAACATTTTCCTTTCGGGTCGCGAAGGGCTCATGAAGGGCACGCTGGGCCCTATTGAGAAAGTCGATTCCGACGGGGATGTCCTTGAGGATGAGGACGCACTTGCTGAGGCTCCGATGTCCCCGGTCCTGCAAGGCAAGACCCTGTGGCAGATTACGAAGGACGAAGTGTCCTCTCAAGTCAACGAGGCCTCCGGGAAGTCTTTGGAGCCGGAAGAGAAACCCATTCCTAAGCACTTCTCGCTATTCCCCGACCAGATGGATACGTTGAAGGCGGCCTTGGAGCGCGCGAGTGAGCTGTCGGGGTCCTCAAAGGACGGACAGAACCTGTCGCTCATCGCCTTGGACTTTCTCGCAACCAACCAGTTCAAGATTGCTTCCTTGGAGCAGACACAGCGTTTTTTCAAGCGCATTGAGGACGCACTTGAGGTAAAGCTGGTCGTCCTATCCAAGAAGGATCACGAGATACTCTACGGCTACAAAGTACTCGACAAGATCAACAACGACTGAACGCGACCACGTGGTCGCTTCTAAGAGGGTTACATGCAGCTACCAGTGACGCAGGAAACCCTTCTCGCGGAGATGAAGGGCGCGAGAGACATTTTGGACTTTTGGATTACCAAGGTGGAGCAGGGCATCCCCGTAGTTGATTTGCCCGCTCCCCCCGAGCAGCTTGAGGACTTCCTGAGAGGCCTGTGCGGCGAATTGCTTCTCACTGGCTCGAAGTGCGAGAACCTTTCGAACATTCTATCTGGTGATGCATGAGCGAAGCACCGAAGCCTGACTACCAGTTGCTAACGGTTCCCACTGATTCTTTGGAACCCAATGACTGGAACGTGCAGGTTCAGGATGAAGCTACCTTTACCCGGCTCCGAGAAGAGATTCGCAAGGTAGGGTTTATCGACCCTATCCAGGTCTTTCCGAAAACCACCGGAAAGTACGTCATCCTCGGTGGAGAGCACCGCTGGAAGGCTGCGATGGCTGAGGGCCTGGATAGCGTCCCCGTAATCGTTCTCACCGACAAGCGGTGGGATGACGAAGATCTACGGAAGCTGGTTTCCGTTCGCGTCAATATTCTCAAAGGCAAGATTGATTCTGAGAAGTTCGCGAAGCTGTATAACGGGCTCGCAAACAAGTACGGTGCCGACGCGCTCCAAGCAGCCTTCGGCTTCACCAACGCGAAGGCCTTTCAGAGCCTCCTTGGTTCCATCAGCAAAGGACTGAAGGGTCTCGACAAGGATACCCAGAAGAAGTTCGATGAGAATGCCAAGGAGGCCAAGACCGTTCAGGAGTTGACGTCCATCCTGAATGAATTGTTCTCGAAGTACGGCGATACGATGGACCAAAACTTCATCGTGTTTACCCACGGCAAGAAGCAGCACATCTACGTGCAGATGGACCACAAGCTGAAGGCTACGATGGAGAAGGTCACTGAGTATTGCAAGTTGACCAAGTCGGACATTAACGAGGTGATGCAGCCCGTAGCCGAAGGCTTGATTCGGAAGCTTGAGGAGCTTCAGGCTACTAGTTTCGAATGAAGCCAAAAGCCTAATACCACTGTGGGATTCGGTGGTCTTGACAATAGTAATACAGCGGTATATGGTAGTTACGATGAGTTTTGGACGTCATACCTTCAAGGAGCACACATGGACGGCGAAGAGATGAAGAACAGTGCAGTGGATTCGGGCGCGCTTGCAAAGGCGGCGCTCGCGGCGGTGATGGCCAAGCCTGGGGCAGCCACCCCGGCAGTGGCTTCGGAGATGCTAGCGCTCCAAGCGGAACTCGCGGCCCTCAAGGCAAAGTTGGGTCCTGCGGCGGTGACGCCTGCGCCCAAGAAGGGCGTGACGATTAAAGTGACGAAGTATGCCGCTAAGACGAAGACGGCTGCCGTGAAGCCGGTAGTTGCGGCAGCGGAAGTGGTTCCCATGACTCCCGAGGCGGCCAAGAAGTACGTGGCCAAGTTCGCTGGCAAGAAGGGCCGTCGTCCTGCGGCATTCTACGAGGCGCAGAAGATTATTGGGCTCTCCACGGAGTCCATTGCTCCGGCAAAGGTGAAGGTCGCGAAGCCCGCCAAGGTGAAGGCTGCGAAGCCCGCCAAGGCAAAGCAGGCGTCGGAGCCCCAAGAGGCGATGACTGTCGAAGCTGCGACTAAGTACGTGGCGTCCTTCGCTGGCAAGAAGGGTCGTCGTCCTGCGGCATTCTACGAGGCGCAAAAGATCGCCGGTCTTTCCACTCAGACCGTTGCTCCTGCCAAGACGGACAAGGTAGTGGCCAAGGTCGCCAAGGCTGCCGCCAAGCTTGAGGCTAAGGCATTGAAGGCCAGCATCAAGGCCGAAGCCAAGGCCGCCAAGGCGGCTGCGCAGCCTGCCAAGAGTCTCTCGGACAAGAAGACGCCGAGCACAGGCCAGAGCGGTTCCGTCATCAAGGACCTGACCGCAGAGGATTTGAATACCAACGAGACCGCCCTCATGTTGGCCTTCGGTACTGAGGGTCATCGCACCGACAAGGCCATCAAGGATTTGGCCGCCGAGTGCTTCCCTCACAAGAAGAAGGCACAGGCCAACTCCTGGGCTCGCAACGGACTACGACGGCTTGTTCGTGCCAAGCTTGTCGAGAAGGATGCTCGTGGCGTCTTCAAGCAGAGCGTTGAGGGCCGTAACATCGCGAAGAAGCTCAGCGACATGAAGGCCGAGTCGAAGTAACCCAGTCTGCAGTGGAACCTGGCGCGGGTCTCTGATACTTAGAGGCCCGCGCTTTGTCGTTCTCGACGGAGGGAGCCGCATGAAATGCTTGGCTTGTGGCGTAGAGAAGGATCCCGCCCAAAAAGAGTTGTACCCTTACGACGACGGACAGGTTCAAGACGAGCCTATCGCCCCTTTGTACCGACTTGATGTTCAAGGCCCGGCGATTCCGAATCATCCCATGGGTTACTCTGAATATCGTGAGACAGTTGTTTGCCATGAGTGTTTCCACCGGCTTGAGCCCGACATGTGGATTAGCGAAGAGTGCTGGAAGCGACTCAGTCCCGTAACTCCCTATAACTTGCTTCCACTGCTCAAAGAAACCAGCAAAGAGGCGCTTACTTAAGCACCGATGGTTTCCTTCAACTTCCAGTACATCACTCGTTACGAGCAGCTTCCGGCTATTGCCCGGGAGATAGCCACCGCCTCGGTCCTCTCAGAGGATCTGGAGACCACCGGCTTCTCACCTATTCTCAACGACATTCGGCTTTGGTCAATCAACACCGGCAAGGCCATCTACGTCATCGACGTATTTAAGACGGGGCGACCGGACGTAATCATCCAGGCTCACAAGGACAACCCTACTGCGGTTGTCGTCGGACAGAACCTGAAGTTCGATCAATCCTTCTTGCTGTACCATTACGGGCTTGAGTTCGGTCCGCTGTTTGATTGCTTCCGTGCATCTCGACTGATGCACAACGGTCACCAGCTAGGGGCCACTCTTTTCGACGGGCACAACCTCTGGGATTTGTACCGTAGAGAGCTGAACGTAAATCCCGAAACAGAGGACCTTGGTGGCTCTGACTGGTCCACCCCGGAGTTGACCCAAGCGCAGCTAGAGTACGCCGCAGAGGACGTCTACCGGCTTCCTATGCTTCGGGATGCGATGAAGCCCAAGCTAGTGGCGCTCGGTTTGGTTCGTGTAGCTGGTATTGAGTTTCAGGCCATCCTTGCCGAGGCTGCTGTAGAACTTAATGGCATCTACCTCGACACGCCGACCTGGAGCGCGCTCGCTGCCGATAACCAGATTAAGCGAGACACCCGTGAGGCCATTCTTTGGAATGAGCTTCCGGATCCGGATAACCAGATGACTCTTCCGGGACTCCAAGCCCGGTGGAATCTGGATTCCCCACAGCAGATGCTTGCCTCCTTGCAGCGACTGGGGGTCACTCAGCGTGTCAGGGATGAAGAGACCAAGCGAGAACGTACTGTTCCTATCCAGGACACTTCTGAAATTACGTTAGCGATGGCCTCCGATGCCTTCCCCTCTCTCGCTCACATTTTGGAGTATCGAGAAGCCGCCACTCAAATAAAGATGTTCGGCCCGGAGTTCTTGAAGTTCATCAACCCTGCGACAGGCCGATTGCACCCCAGTTACTACCCGTTTCTTTTGTCGGGTCGCTACGCCTGCAGTAAGCCGAACCTCTCGCAAATCCCGAGAGACAAGCGCTTCCGCAAGGCCTTCCAAGCCTCTCCTGGGAACACTTTCATTGTTAGCGACTACAGCAACATCGAGATGCGCATCGTCGCTGAAATCAGCGGGGATGAGGTGCTCATCAAGGTCTTCCTCGACGGCAAAGATGCTCACCGGTACACCGCTTCGCTGCTAGCCAATAAGTCTGAGGACCAAGTCACCAAGCCAGAGCGCCAGATGGCGAAGCCGGTGAACTTTGGTTTGATTTACGGAATGCAGCCCCCGAAGCTCGTGCTTTACGCTCGGTCCGGCTACGGCGTCACCATGACCCCGAAGCAGTCACAGGCCTACCGAGAGAAGTACTTTGAGCGGTTCGCTGGCGTGGCCCGGTGGCACAACCGCGCTCAGCGGGATGGCCAGCGCCAAAAGGCCGCATGGAGTCGTGCAGGTCGCATTCGTTACTTGGATACTGCTGACTTTTACAACGAGTTCTACAACCACCCTGTTCAGGCTACTGGGGCTGATGGGCTCAAGTCCGCGCTGCGCTGCGTGTACAACCGCTTCAGAAAACTAATTGGTCGTCCTCCTGCGCGTATGAAGGGCTTCGCCGACCCCAGCGTGCGTACGGTTCACCATGTCCACGACGAATTGGTCTCTGAGGCTAATGACGACAAGGATCTCGTGGCGGCTGCAACTCATGAGCAGGAAGAAGGCATGAAGGAAGGGATGCGGCCCCTTCTTCCACGAGTGCCTGTTGAGCTTGAGTCAGGCGTAGGGCCTACATGGGCAGACAAGTCATGAATTTTATATTGCAATTAGTTCTCCTTTAGATTGTAGGCGCATATACACTTCTGGTACGTTAAGAAGCACTATGCCGCCACCACCGAAACCTCGACTGATTCCTGTAGAAGAAATGCGGCGATTAAGGGCCGATGGTTGGATCTTAAGTAAGATCGGTAAGCTTGCTGGTGTTACTAGTCACACCGTACAGGCAGATATCGGTGATTATGGGCACACAATCTTTCCACCGAGGAAATGTCGTCTAGTTGAGTGCAGTAAAACCTTCAAGCCTGCCAACAACAAACAGTTATGCTGCTGCAGACAACACCTGAAGAAGTATTACTACAGAAGAGACCGAGCGGTATCTGTGTTCATAGGTACCTGTCGGCTTCCTGAGTGCTCAAGCTCGGTGCTTGTACGTGGTCGCTACGGTCTTTTCTGTTCTTCCAAGCATCTTAACCTTCATTGGTCTCGTATAAAGAGCGGGTATTACCGTAGGCTTGCTGGGAGAAAACCCTGCGCACATTGCGGAGACCGTTGGACCGCAGAAGAACACCATGTTGTCTTTATCGGCAACAAAAGCGACAAGTCCAGTGCCACTATGTGGCTGTGTCCTACTCATCAC
>Ga0315289_10003464_pt1 | contig 23894 bp, 19 predicted proteins | sample YL17G11_40_MG_FD_203452 | JGI IMG/M metagenome (GOLD analysis project Ga0315289, IMG submission 203452) | Sediment microbial communities from Yellowstone Lake, YNP, Wyoming, USA - YL17G11_40 | ecosystem: Environmental > Aquatic > Freshwater > Lake > Sediment | place: USA: Wyoming | collected...
ATGATGATAGCAAAATTAATCGTTGGCTTATTGAATCATATAACTGCTAGGCCACTCTTTAATAAGGCTGTAATAGTCCAGCCAGGATTTATCAATTTTTTTCTCTCTAATGAATATCTTCAGGAACAAGTTGGCGAAATTTTGAAAGAAGGGGAAAAATTTGGCCAGCTACAGATCGGAAAAAATAAAAAATTCCAGGTTGAATTTATCTCTGCCAATCCTGTAGGTCCTTTGCATATCGGTAATGGCAGAGGCGCTTTTTTTGGAGATTGTTTGGCTAATAGTTTGGCAAAAGCAGGCTTTAGAGTATGCAGAGAATATTATATTAACGATGCCAAAGCCAACAATCAAATAAGAGAGCTTGGCAGGACTGTCCTAGGTAGAGGGATGACCTACTTAACTAAAGATTTAAAATTAAAAATCAGAAAATTGAAACCAAAATTAAAAAAGATAAACGATGAAGGTGATGCTGGCTATTTATTAGCTAAGGTGATTCAGGAAGAAAATAAGAATTTTATTAGAAAAAAATTAAAAATCAAATTTGATACCTGGTTTTTTGAAGAAAGTCTTTATAAAAAAAGCAGAATAAAAAAGATTTATGAGTTCTTAAAAAAGAAAAATCTTATTTATAAAAAAGAAGGAGCCGAATGGCTTAAAGTTTCATCATTTGATGCTCCAAAAGATGAGGTTATTATTCGTCAGACCGGTGAGCCCACTTATTTTTTGTCTGATATCGCATATCATCAAGATAAATTTAAAAGGGGATTTTCAAAAATTATAGATATTTTGGGGGCAGACCATCAGGGCCATGTTCCCAAAATGAAAGCTGCTGCTAAAATGCTAGTCTTTAAAGGTGACTTAAATATTTTAATCACTCAAATAGTTAGATTAAAAGGAGAAAAACTTTCAAAAAGAAAAGGGAAAATTATAACTTTGGCCCAATTAGTAGAAGAAGTTGGGCTGGATGCAGCTAGATTTTTCTATTTGATGAAATCATTAAATACTCAAATGGAATTTGACATTAAATTAGCGAAAGAAAGATCGCAAAAAAGCCCTGTTTATTATGTTCAATATGCCCATGCCAGAATTTGCAGTTGCCTAAAGAAATTAGGAATCAAACCAGATATGCGTAGATTGAAGAAATCTAATGCTATAAAATTACTACACCATCCAAGCGAATTAAATATTATGAAAGAACTTATGAGGTTCCCAGAAATTATTGAAGATACTGCAAGAGACTACCAAGTTCAGAGGATTCCACAATATGCTATAGAATTAGCCACTGCTTTTCATCAATTTTATCGAGATTGTCGGGTTTTAACTGAAGAAGAATATCTAAGAGAGGCACGTTTAGCCTTAATCTTGGCCACAAAGCAGGTTCTAAAAAACACTCTTAATCTGATGGGGATTTCTGCCCCAGAGAAAATGTAGAAACTATTATTCTTCTGTGATATAATAAGAAAATATGGTTGATCAAAGACCAACTAATTCCCCTAAGAACTTACAGACCAATTGGGTTTATATCCTGATTTTGGTAGCTGTGGCTGCAGTAGCGGGCTGGGGGATTTGGACCTACGCACAATTTTAACTTAGACAGAAATAAGAACGAAAATCCGACCTTACAAAGGAAGTTTTTTTATATTTTATGAGTCAATTAAAAGATCCTCGAATATTGCAAAACCCATAACCCCATTATAGGTCTAGCAAATTTTTGCCCGAGAGGTCCTCGGGTTTTTAGTTGAAAAAGGGGCAAAAAAATGGTATTTTAGATAATATGAAACTTAATAATAAATACTTTATTTTACGCCATGGCCAGACTATTCATCAAGAAAAAAGAAAAAAATTTATCTATAATTGGCCCGATAAACCGCCGGTTAAATTAACCAAAAAGGGAATAAAGCAGATTGAAAAGGCGGCAAAGAAACTAAAAAGTCAAAAAATTGATTTGATTTATTCTTCAGACATATATAGAACTCGTCAAACTGCCGGAATTGTTGCTAAGGAATTAAGAATAAGAGCCAATTTTGATAAAAGATTGCGAGATATAAACTTAGGCATTTATCATGGACGACTCAAAAAAGATTTCTATCAGAATTTTCTCTTATCAGCTAAGAGATTTTCTCAAAGACCTAAAAGGGGAGAGAGTTGGAATGACGTAGCGAAGAGACTACTTGGTTTCTTAAAAGAAATTGATAAAAAAGATAAAAACAAAAGAATTTTAATTGTCAGTCACGGTGACCCTCTTTGGCTGTTTCAAGGACTAGTAAAGGGATGGTCTAAAAAAAGATTGATAAAAGAAGTTTCCACAGACAGCTATATAAAAACTGGCGAACTTAGGAAAATTTAACTTATTTATTACGGGGTATGGAATTAAAACTACCAGGAATCGAAGAAAAAATCTTAGATTTTTGGACGAAGAACAAAATCTTTGAAAAGAGCTTAGAAAAAACCAGAAATGGCCCAAAGTTCGTTTTTTATGAAGGACCACCTTACGCTAATGGTTTGCCCGGCATTCATCATCTTTTGGCCCGTGCCTTGAAAGATATAATTTTGCGCTATAAAACAATGCAAGGCTGTTATGTGGAAAGAAAAGCCGGCTGGGATACTCATGGACTGCCCACAGAAGTAGAGGCTGAAAAGAGATTAGGCATTAAGTCTAAAAGAGATATTGAGAGAATTGGAATAGGAAAATTTATAGAAGAGTGCAGAAATAGCGTCTTTACTTATAAAAAAGAATGGGAAGAATTTACAGAAAGAATTGGTTTTTGGCTTGATTTTAAAAATGCCTATATTACCTGTTCTAACGACTATATTGAATCTCTTTGGTGGATCCTAAAAAAAATATGGGAGAAGGACCTTTTGTACAAAGATTATAAAGTAGTCCCTTATTGCCCAAGATGTGGCACTTCTTTATCTTCCCACGAAGTAGCCCAAGGATACGAAAAAATAAAAGAGCCCGCTATCTATATAAAATTTGAGATTGAGCCCAATACGTATCTTTTTGTCTGGACAACTACGCCTTGGACATTGCTTGGAAATGCAGCTATAGCAATAAATCCTGAATTTATTTATGCAAAAATAAAAGTCGGAGACGAATATTTAATTTTAGCGAAAGAAAGAATTGAAGCCTGCAACGTGAAGGGCGAGATCATTAAAGAATTTCGAGGGAAAGACTTACTTAACCTAGAATACAAACCATTATTTGAAGTAAAATCCGGCCCCACCAATAAAAGAGCTTATTATGTAATACCTGGTAATTTTGTTTCAGCTGAGGAGGGAACTGGTTTGGTCCATATTGCCCCGGCTTTTGGCGAAGAAGATATGGAGATTGGCAAACAGAATAACCTGCCCGTATTAATGACCGTGGATGAGGAAGGAAAAATGATAGCGCCAGAATATAAATGGGATAGACTTTTTATTAAAGATGCAGACCCTTTAATTATTGAAGATTTAAAGAAAAGAAGCTTGCTTTATAAAGAGGAAATTTATGAACACGATTATCCCTTCTGCTGGCGCTGCGATTCTCCTTTACTTTACTATGCAAAAGAAAGCTGGTTTATCAATATGCAAAAAGTTAAAAACGACCTAATTGCAAATAATCAGAAAATAAACTGGGTTCCGGAATATCTGAAAGAAGGAAGATTCGGTGAATGGTTAAGAGAAGTTAAAGACTGGAATTTATCAAGAGAAAGGTATTGGGGAACGCCATTACCAATTTGGCAATGCCAAAATGAGAAAAAGAAATGCGATAATATAAAAATTATTGGTTCGATTGAAGAATTAGAAAAACTGACTGGTCAAAAGGCTCCGGAACTTCACCGTCCATTTATTGACGAAGTTAATTTTAAGTGCGAGAAATGCGGGGGATTAATGAAACGGGTGCCAGAGGTGATTGATTGCTGGTTTGATTCAGGCTCTATGCCTTTTGCCCAATGGCATTATCCTTTTGAAAATAGAGAAAAAATAGAGAAAAATGAAGCTTTCCCGGCAGATTTCATTTGCGAGGGGATTGATCAAACTAGGGGATGGTTTTATACTTTATTGGCAGTTTCCACGCTTTTAAATCTGGGCAATCCCTACAAAAATGTTATTTCCAATGGTATTGTTTTAGATGCCAATGGGCAGAAAATGTCAAAATCCAAAGGTAATGTTGTCTGGCCAAAAGACGTAATCAGTCAATATGGAGCAGATGCTGTAAGACTTTATTTTTACACAATTAATCAAGTTGCCGAACCTAAAAGATTTGATTTTCAAAGCCTACGAACATTATATCGGAAATTATTTGATACCCTAAATAACAGCCTAATTTTCTTTTCAGTTTACACCGGCGAAAACTTTCAGCCAGAAAAGAATTTTAAACCAATTAATTTGCTTGATCGTTGGATTATTTCTCGTTTACAAAACTTAAATTTACAGCTTACTCAAAATTTAGACAATTATGATGTTGTAAACGCAGCCAGACTTTTTATAGACTTTGTCGACGACTTATCTAACTGGTATATTCGTAGATCCCGCAGAAGATTTCAAAAACCCGCATCAAAAAAAGAAAAAGAAGACGCTTCTCAATCTCTGTACTTTGTTCTTTTGAATCTGGCAAAAAATTTAGCACCCTTTTGTCCCTTTTTGTCAGAAAGAATTTATATTCAGCTAAAAGACAAAGAAGCAGAATCAGTCCATTTAACAGATTACCCGAAACCAAAGAAAGAGCTTATTAGCCATGATTTAGAAGAAAAAATGCAAAGAGTAAGAGAAATTGTTGCTCAGGTTTTGGCAGAGAGGATGAAATTAAAAATTAAGGTCCGTCAACCATTAGCAAAATTAGAAATTAAAGGGAAAATTTTTGAAGAAGACTTAATCGAACTAATTAAAGGAGAAACTAATATTAAAGAAGTTGTTTTTAATAATGAATTAGAAATTCCCATTAGAATTGACACTCTAATTACCCAAGAATTGAAGGAGGAGGGAATGGTTCGTGAGATAATCCATTGCCTCCAGGAGATGCGTAAAAAAATTAGTTTGAAACCAAAAGATGAAATCTCAGTTCAATATATGGGTACGCCTGATTTAAATAAAATTTTAACCAAAAATAAAAAATTTATCTTAGATGAAGCTAAAATTAGAGATTTGACCTTGGGAAAGGAACAAAAACATATCTTCGATGTAGAAAAAGAATTAAAGGTCGACCAAAAAAAATTATGGCTAGGAATTAAAAAAATTTAGATTATGGCATTAAATGATAAACAACAGCAACCATTAGTTGGTAAGACAATGCCGGATTCTACTAAAGCAGTACCGCCGGCTAGAACAGCACCACCAAAAGCAGCACCAGCCCCTCCAAGGGATACTTCAATTTTCGGTGGTAAGCCATATGTCCCAATAAGAGAAATACAGAATAGATGGCGTGGACCATCTCGCCAAGTTCCCGGTACTGGTAGGCTTCTTTCTGAAAAAGATAGATTTGCTATCACTGAAAGAATGGAAAGAAAGTATGGTTCATATCTTAGACAAAGAGATATACCTGGACTATTAAAGGAATTAGAGCGTGATAAATCAGGAAAGAGCCCCGAAGTGAGAGAGCAGATTGATGATAAAATCAGATGGCTGAAAGGGGAATTAGAGCCTGGGAAATAAATGTTTGTTCATTATCGAACAAAGGGATTGTTCCTCGAAAGAAAAGATAGGGGCGAGGCGGATCAGTTATTTACAATTTATACAAAAGACTTCGGTAAGCTAGAGATTTTAGGCAAGGCAATTAGGAAAATCAAATCTAAGTTAAGATCTGGAGCTAATAATTTCTGTATCTCAGAGGTTGAATTTATACAGGGCAAGGCTTATAAAACTTTAACCGGTACTCTTTTAATCGATAAATTTGAAGGCTTAAAAAAAGATTTAAAAAGGATAGAAATTGCTTATCAGATCGCTGAAACATTTAATAATTTAGTCAGAGAACAAGAAAAAGATAAGGGTATTTGGAATTTACTTAAAGAAATATTTAAAGATTTAAGTAATTCACAATTTACAATTTCTCGTATTCAATTATTATATTATTACTTTCTCTGGAAACTTTTTTCATTTCTGGGATATTCTCCCCAGCTTTATAATTGTGCTATTTGTCAGAAAAAATTAAGCCCTGGAACTCTTCTTTTTAGCTCTAAAGAAGGGGGAATAATTTGCCCCGGCTGTTTTAAAAAAATTAAAAAAGGGAAAAATATTTCGCCAGAGATTATAAAAATATTGCGATTTATCTTAGAAAAAAATTGGTCGCAAACGAAAAAACTTAAGGTCGAAAACGGCTATCTTAAAGACCTCAGAATTATTTCGACTGACTACCTTTCTTTTTTGTCAAAATTAAGCCCTCCCTAAATTCTAAAATTTTTGTTATATTAACTCTAGGATATGACCTTCAATAGAATTCTTAAAATCTTTATTGTCATTTTTATTTTTACCCTCCTTCTGGCTGCTTGGTTTTATTGGAGAAATATTTATTCTCGTGGGAGTTTAAAGCTGGAAATCCTAGCCCCAAGCGAAGTTGAGCTAGCTCAAGAGGTTGAGTATATCGTAAAGTATAAGAATAACAGCAGTGTCGTTTTGGAAGAACCAAAGCTGGTTTTTGAATATCCAGAAGGTTCAATTCTAGAAGAAGAACAATCATTTAGGCAGGAAATGACCTTAGAAGATATTTATCCTGGCGAAGAAGACTCGGTTTCTTTCAAAGCTAGACTTTTGGGCAGGGAAAATGAACCCAAGGTTGCCAGAGCTTCTCTAAGCTGGCAGCCCAAAAATTTAAGGGCTCGTTATGAATCAAATACCTCTCAAACTGCTATCATTAAATTTTTGCCCATAACTTTTGAATTTGACTTCCCTTCAAAAATAGAGGCCGGCCGGGAAACTACTTTAAGAATCAATTATTTTTCTAATGCCAGTTATCCACTTTCAAATTTGAGAATAAAGATAGAATATCCCCCTGGCTTTGAATTCCTGGGATCCACTCCAAAAGGTTTAAATCAAGACGAATGGGAAATCGGCCTTTTGAATAAGGCCGAGGGAGGAAGAATAGAAATTCGGGGAAAACTACCATCAGAAGTAATGTCTCAGAAAATTTTTAAAGCCCAATTAGTGAGCTGGCAAGGCGATAAAAGTATTGTCTTAAAAGAAGTGGTTAAAGGTCTGGAATTAATTCAACCCTCAATCTATATTTCTTGGCAAGTAAATGGCTCCCCTCAATATGTAGCTAATGTTGGCGATTATCTGCACTACGAAGTATTTTTTAAAAATATTGGCGATACTACCCTAGAAAATCTATTCTTAAGAGTTTCTCCAGAGGGAGGAATTTTAGATCTTGATACTGTGAAATCTGATTCCGGACAATTTCAAAAAGATATAAATACTCTTATTTGGGACCAGACTAATTTGCCTCAACTCCGGCTTTTATCCCCCCTTGAAGAGGGAAAGGTTGATTTTTGGGTTAAATTAAAGACCAATCTGCCGGCAGATCTTAAAAACCCCGCAGTCAGGATTCAGGTAGACCTTAGCAAGGTTAGAGAGGATATCATCACCAAAGTTAATTCAAAAATATCGCTTTCCCAAAGAGGATTTTTCAATCAGGATCCCTTTCAGAACGCGGGACCAATTCCTCCTCAAGTCGGATCAGCCACCACTTACACAATCTCTTGGAATGTGTGGAGTCTCTATAATGACTTGAGAAACGTAAAAGTTAGAACCTTTTTGCCGCCCCAGACAAAATTGACCGGAGAATTCTTGCCTAAAGAATCCAAATTGTCTTTCGATGCGGGAAGCAGAGAGGTCGTCTGGGATGTTGGTGATTTATCTACTGGTGAGCCAGGGAAAGAAATTCAATTTCAGGTTGCTTTTACACCCACTTCCGATCAAAAGGGTCAAACCCCTGATATTATTTCTCAGGCTAGATTAACCGCTGAAGATAGCTGGACAGAAAAATCCTTAGAGGTTACAGCTTCAGCGATTAATACAACCCTGCCAGATGATCCCTCCGTTACCGACCAACAAGGAATCATTCAATAAAAAATGGAAAATTTAATGCAAAAAATTGTATCATTGGCAAAAAGAAGAGGGTTTATTTTTCCGTCATCTGAGATTTATGGTGGATTTAGCTCTTGTTATGATTTTGGACCATTGGGGGCTGAGATGAAAAACAATATTAAAAGATCATGGTGGGAAGATGTGACAAGGAATCACGATAATATTGTTGGATTGGATGCCGCCATTTTAATGTCGCCAAAAGTTTGGGAAGCTTCTGGCCATTTAAGCGCAGGATTCGCTGATGAATTAGTAGAATGCCAAAATTGCCATAAAAGATTCAGATTGGATGAAACAAAGAATTCAAAATGTCCAGAGTGCGGTGGAAAAATTACAGAGCCGCGAAAATTCAATTTAATGATGAAAACTTTTGCTGGCCCTATTGAGGGAAAAGCCACCCAGACTTATTTACGGGCTGAAACCTGCCAAGGGATTTATATGAATTTTGAAAACGTTCTGAATTCAATGAGATTAAAACTTCCTTTTGGTATAGCTCAAATCGGGAAAGCTTTTAGAAACGAAATCAATCCAAAAGACTTTGTTTATAGAACGCGGGAGTTTGAGCAAATGGAAATGCAATGGTTTTGCCATCCAAAAGAGGCTGCCAAATGGTTTGAATTTTGGAAAGAGGAGAGGATAAAATGGTATTCAAATTTAGGACTAAAAAAAGAAAACCTGAAACCACGAGAGGTTCAAAAAGAAGAACTTGCCCATTATGCAAAAAGAGCCGTAGACCTTGAATACAAATTTCCTTTTGGCTGGAAGGAGATTGAAGGCATTCACAACAGAGGAGACTGGGATTTATCAAACCATTCAAAACATTCTGGCAAAGACTTAAAATATTTTGACGAAGAATCCAAAGAAAAATTTTTCCCTCATATCATTGAAACATCAGTTGGTGTAGACAGATCTCTTTTTGCTTTTCTTTGTGATGCATACGAAGAAATAAAAGGGGCGAGGACAAAAACCACAGAAGCTGCTAAAGAAATAGAAATACTGCTCAGGCTTGATAAAAAAATCGCTCCAATTAAAGTAGCAGTTTTACCCCTGGTTAGGAATAAGCCAGAATTAGTTAAGAAAGCGAAGGAGGTACATCAGCTTTTAAAACCTCACTTTACCTGTCAATATGATGAATTAGGCTCAATTGGTAGAAGATATAGAAGGCAGGATGAGATTGGAACGCCATACGCCATAACTATTGATTTTGAAACTCTAAAGCAAAACGATGTAACAATCCGTGATCGCGACACTATGGAACAAGAGAGAATAAAAATTAACGATTTGGTTAAAATCTTAAAAGAAAAACTATAATAACTAGAAAAACCCGTCCCGCTTTAGCGGGACGGGTTTTTAATTATATTCGAAAAACTATTATTTCGGCGGCAAGAATACCCTACTCTTTAGAACGGGGATGAGAGCCGCCGAAAGAACTCGCCCCATAGGGGATACCCCGCCCCAAGGGGGCGGGGTAGCTCATCAAATTAGACTTTTATAGATATTTAATAATTTTTTAGCCTGGTTTTCTTCTGAAAAATTATGGGCGATTTTTTGGGAATTATCTGAAAAACTCTGGTAAATAACGGGATCATCTAGAATTTCCAAAGCCCTTTCAGCAAAAATTTCTGGTAAAATTTTTTTAACTAAAAAACCATTTTCATTATCAATCACCATTTCTTCAAAAGCGTCATCTTTGAGGGCAACAACAGGTAAACCACAAGCCAGGGCCTCTAAAATAACTATTCCTTGGGTATCTGTCAAAGAGGAGAAAACAAAAATATCCGAAGCTTGATAATAAAAAGGAATTTCTTTGTGGGGCACAGCCCCTCTAAAGATTACCCTTTCTTCAATTTTCATCCTTCGAGCCATTTTCTGCAGCTCTTTCAAAAAAGGCCCATCACCAATCATTAACAAGATAATATTCCCTGTTTTATTCAAAGTTTCTTTCAAGGCCTTAAGAAGAAATTCAGGATTTTTTTCCTTGCCCATCCTTCCAACAAAGAGTAAAATTTTAGCTTCAGGAGAGATGTGAAGTTTTTTTCGGAAATTTAGTCCAGCTTCTTTTGATTTTCTAAAAATTTGAAGGTTGATGCCTGTTGGCAAAATGTAAATCGGCCTGTTTTTTTTGACCCCATATTCTCTTAAGAACTTTTTCATTTTATAAGAAGGTGCAATAATGGCATCGGCTAAATTTGCATACCAGCCGCTAAAAAAACGGGCTAAAAAAGGGGTTATCACCCTTTCTTTGAGATAAAATTTTGCATATTCTGGGTAATGAGTATGATGGGTATAAACTAGAGGAATTTTTTGATAATCAGTAATATATTTTGCCAAAAGACCCATTGAAAAAGGAGTATGTGAATGGGCAATATCTAATTTAAAGTCTGTAATTTCGCCAATGTGATTTTTTGGCCAAAAAGGAAAAGCCAATCTCATCTCTGGTTTTTTTATCACTTTAATTGACTGAAATCTAAAAACGTTCGGATTTTTGTCTTTATAACCAGGGGCATGAGGGGCATAAATAAAAACCTTATGACCCATTTTTTCTAGGCTTTTTCTAAAAGTCTCAATTGAAATTTCTACACCATGAATTACCGGTAAATAAGTATCTGTAAAAAACCCAATTCTCATTAAACTATTATAACATTTTAATATTGTTTCCGTAGCCTGTTAAGCAGATTAAGGCTTTGTTTTTAGCTAAAAATTTGATAAACTGCAGATAGTAGAACCATTTTTCGCTCTGGAATATTAATCATGTTCAAAAAAATTGCTCTTGAAAACGGCCTAAGAATTATTACAGTCCCTTTGAAAAATACCCAGTCGGTTACGGTTTTGGTTTTGGTTGGAACTGGCTCAAAATATGAAACGAAAGAAGTCAATGGTATTTCCCACTTTGTGGAGCATATGCTCTTTAAAGGAACGAGAAAGAGACCAAATACTTTAAAAATTGCCGAGACCTTAGACCGAGTAGGCGGTTTTTATAACGCTTTTACATCAAAAGAAATTACTGGCTATTGGGCAAAGGTTGATTCGCAGCATTTGGATTTAGTATTAGATTGGGTCTCTGACATTCTTCTAAATTCAAAATTTGAGAAAAAGGAGATGGTAAAAGAAAAAAAGGTCATAATTGAAGAAATAAATATGTATTTAGATATGCCGATGAGCTATGTTCATGATCTTTGGGAGAGATTACTTTACGGAGATCAGCCCGCCGGCTGGATGATAGCGGGAGAGAAAGAAATTGTTGCCAAGATGGAGAGAAAAGACATTTTAGAATATCTTAAAAACCATTATTTAGCTAAAAATATTATTGTCTGTGTAGCAGGAAATATTAATCCAAAGATTACCGAGAGGAAAATTAAAAAATATTTTAGGAAGATTAAAACCGCTATTCCCAAGACGAAATTAAAGACAATTGAGAAACAAGAACGGCCCCAAAGCTTGATTCATTTTAAAGAAACCGACCAGACCCATTTTTGCTTAGGCGTACGAGGATATGATTTATTTCACCCCTTAAGACATGCCCAGGGAGTTTTGGCCACGATTTTAGGTGGGAATATGAGTTCTCGGCTTTTCATTTCAGTTAGAGAAAAAGCTGGCCTTTGCTATTATATCCGTACCTCTCCCGAGAATATGACTGATATAGGTTATTTGGTCACCCAAAGCGGGGTAGATCATAAAAATGTGGAAAAAGCAATTGGTTTAATTTTAAAAGAATACAAAATATTTAAATATAAAAAAGTAGAGGAATCTGAGCTTCAAAAAGCTAAAGATTATTTAAAGGGGAATTTAATTCTATCCCTGGAGTCTTCAGATGCTCAGGCTGGTTTTTATGCTGGTCAAGAGCTATTAGAGGGAGAAATATTAACTTTGAAAGAAAGATTACGAGAAATTGATAAAGTAACAGCCGGAGATGTTCAGAAAGTGGCTAAAGAAATATTTAGCCCACAAAAATTGAATTTAGCATTAATTGGGCCTTTTAAAAATAAATCAAAATTTGGAAAATTGTTAAAAATATGACAGAAAATCAAACCCTAGATATTTCTTGGGCATCAATTCTAAAAATTGCCATAGCCGCATCCCTTTTTTACCTTCTTTACTTAGTCAGAGATATTTTAATATTATTTACTTTCGCTTTGATTATTTCTCTTTTATTTAATCCGGCAATTGACTTTCTGCAAAGAAGAAAAATTCCCAGAGTTGTCTCCGTTATCATTATTTATATAGGCACTTTTGGATTAATTACCCTTTTAATATATTCAATTTCTGCATCTTTCGTTAGCGAGATTCAGAATTTTTCACAAATTTTTCCAGCATACTTCGAAAAGCTCTCACCTTTTTTAAGGAGCTTAGGAATTAATATATTTGAAAACATCGAAAGTTTTATTGGGTTTATAAATAAATTTCTAGAAGCAGCCACTGTAAACCTTTTTGCGACAGGATCTGCTATTTTTGGAGGAGTTTTTTCTACTCTCTTTGTGATTAGTATCGCAATTTTTCTTTCTTTGGAGGCAAAAAATCTAGAAAAAGGCCTAGTCATCCTTTTTCCAAAAAAATATGACGGTTTTGTTTTAAATTTATGGCACAGATCTCAGAAAAAGGTTAGCGGTTGGTTTTTGAGTAGGATTTTAGCCTGTCTTTTTGTCGGCATTCTTTCCTATATTGCCTTTTTAATTTTTAATACAAAATATCCTCTTTCTTTAGGTATTTTAGCCGGCGTTTTAAATTTCGTTCCTTTTATCGGCCCAATTATTACTGGAATTTTAATCATTCTTTTAATTTCTCTAGATAGTTTATCGAAGGCAATTTTTGCCTTATTAGCCTTCGTTTTAATCCAACAAATTGAGAATAATATTATTACCCCAATTCTAACCAAAAAATTTGTCGATCTTTCTCCTGTTTTGGTTTTAATTTCTCTTGCCGTTGGCGGTAAGCTGGTCGGTTTTTGGGGAGCGATTCTGGCCATTCCTTTAGCTGGGATTTTAATTGAATTTTTAAAAGATTATTTAAAAAAAAGAAGAGAAGAAGAACCGGTAGCTATTTCATGATATGGCAACAATCTTCATTACGGCTACACCTATCGGAAATTTAGAAGATATTTCTAAAAGAGCCCTTCGAATATTATCGGAGGTTGATTTAATTTTATGCGAAGATACTAGAGTCACTAAAAAGCTTCTTAATTACTATGGGATTAAAACTCCAACAGTGAGTTACCATCAATATTCCAGACTCGATAAATTAAATTATATTTTATCTCTTTTAAAAAAAGGTAAAAATCTGGCTTTAGTCTCAGATTCTGGCACACCAGGAATTTCAGATCCTGGAAATAAATTAGTAAAAATGGTTGCTGATTCGTTGGGCGATAAAGCAAAAATTGTTTCTGTTCCGGGGCCATCTGCAGTTACTGCGGCAGCCTCAATTTCAGGATTTCCAATGGATAAATTATTATTCCTAGGATTCCCACCAACAAAAAGGAAAAGAAGGAAATTTTTTGACGAAGTATTGAAATCAAAATACCCTGTAATTTTTTACGAATCACCTTACCGAATTTTAAGAACTCTTAATGAATTGAAAATAAAAACTGAAAATTCCCCAAAACCTGAAATCGTGGTTTGCCGTGAACTAACTAAAAAGTTTGAAACAGTATATCGGGGAAATATTGAAAAAGTAATACAAGATGTTAAAAATGATAAAACAAAAGGAGAGTTCGTTGTCATTGTAAATAATTATGGCTAGTAAAGAAGAAAAATTTTATATAACAACCGCTATTGATTATGTTAATGCTTCTCCTCATATTGGGCATGCTCTAGAGAAGATTCAGAGTGATGTTCTTGCTAGGTATCACCGAATTTCTAGCGAGGAAGTTTTCTTTTTGACCGGAACCGATGAAAATAGTCTAAAGAATGTCCAGGCGGCAGCTGAGGAAGGAATTCCGATTAAAGAATTTATAGAGCGTAACACAAAAAGATTCTATGGCTTAAAAAAATCCCTTAATTTATCTTTTGATGATTTTATTAGAACTACAGAAGAACGGCATACAAAGGGGGTTCAAAAGTTGTGGCAGGACTGCAAAAAAGATATTTATAAGAAAGCCTATCGCGGTTTGTATTGTGTGGGTTGCGAAGAATTTTATAAAAAGAAAGAGCTTATCAATGGATTATGCCCTGAGCACAAAACCAAACCTGAATTAGTCGAAGAAGAAGATTATTTTTTTAGACTTTCGAGATATCAAGATAAATTAAAACAAATTATTGAAAAAAAAGAATTAAGAATAATCCCGGAGACCAGAAAAAATGAGATTTTAAGTTTTATTAACTCTGGGCTAGAGGATATTTGTATCTCTCGCTCAGCAGAAAGGGCAAAGGGTTGGGGCATTCCAGTTCCCGGAGATTCTAGCCAAATAATTTGGGTTTGGTTTGATGCATTGGCAAATTATATTACAGCCCTGGGCTATGCCGATAATAATGCGAAATTTAAGAAGTGGTGGCCGGCCGATCTTCACGTAATTGGAAAAGGTATAAATCGATTTCACTCTATCTACTGGCCAGCGATTTTACTTTCAGCTGGAATTGAACTGCCAAAAGTAATTTTTGTCCACGGTTATTTAACTGTTGCTGGTCAAAAAATGTCAAAGAGCTTGGGCAATGTAATTGACCCCTTTGAACTAGTTGAAAAATATGGGACGGAACCTGTTAGATATTTTCTTTTAAGGGAAATTCCAGCAGCCGAAGATGGAGATTTTACTTATGAAAAGTTTGAAGCTCGATATAATGCAGATTTAGCTAGTGGTCTCGGAAATTTAGTAGCCAGAGTATTAACTGTAGCAGAAAAAATTAAACCCCAATTAATAAAAGGTGAGTTCCAAAATCCTGAGTTAACTGAGGAAATAAATAATGTCAGAAAAAAATACAAAAAATTCTTAGACGAATTTAAATTTAATGAAGCCCTAACTTCAATCTGGGAATTAATTAGTTTCTGCGATAAATATATCGATAAAAAAAGGCCTTGGGAAGAAACAGAAAATCAAACAGCTATCATTGCTGATTTATTATATGTTATTGGCAATATTGCTAAGATGCTCCAGCCTTTTTTGCCCGAAACTTCAGAAAAAATATTTCAGCAGCTTGGAATAAAGCCAACCGAAGAAAAATGGCACTTTGAGATTAAAAAAGGTAAATCGCTTTTTCCAAGATTAAATTAGTATTTCTGCATTATGTTGATTGATACCCACGCACATTTGAATTTCAGCGCCTTCAAAGATGATGTTAATGAAATAATTAAAAGGACTTTAGAAAATGATGTTTGGGTAATAAATGTCGGCTCCCAATATTCTACCAGTAAAAGAGCAGTAGAAATTGCCCAGAAATACGAAGAAGGAATTTATGCTGCCGTAGGATTACACCCCATTCACTTAGAAGAAAGAAAAGTTGACCATTCAGAAGTTGATGCCCAGGCTGTTTTTAAGACTCGCTCAGAGGAATTTGACTACGAAAAGTACAAAGAGTTAGCTCAAAATCCTAAAGTGGTTGCTATTGGAGAAATTGGTTTAGATTATTGGTATAAGCCTAAGGCAAAGAAGAAATTAGAAGAATTCAAGGAAAGGCAGAGAGAGGTTTTCCTGAAACAATTAAATTTAGCAAAAGAATTAAATTTACCAATTATCCTGCATTGCCGTATTGCCCACGATGATTTACTTAGATTACTTGAGCTACAAGCTTCAAAAAGCGAGTTAGGGGGCGTTATCCATTGTTTCACTGGTGATTGGCAGCAAGCTCAAAAATACCTGAACTTAGGATTTTATCTTGGATTCAACGGCTTAATTTTTAAAAAAATTGAAGGAGCACCTGATTGGCAGGAAATTATTAAAAAATTACCATTAGAGAAAATTTTAATTGAGACCGACGCTCCTTATTTAACACCATCCCTGCCCGCCGAAGCTTTAGCAAAGGTGGGGCCTGAACCTATTCGAAACGAGCCTTTTTACGTAAAGTACGTAGCTCAAAAAATTGCGGAAATTAAAAATTTAACCTTTGAAAAAATAGTCAAAATTACAACCCAGAATGCAAAAGAATTATTTAAAATATAGAGTTAGTCTGTTCATAAAAAAGCGGCTTGAGAAAGCTGATTTTTTATGATAAATTAAAGAATAAATTATTGATTTATGGAAGGATATAATCCGCAGAAAATTGAACAAAAATGGCAGAAAATCTGGGAAGAAAGCGGAATTTATAAAACCCCTGATAAGGCCGAAGGGAAGAAAAATTTTTATCATCTAGTAATGTTTCCTTATCCTTCGGGCAACTTGCATATTGGCCATTGGTTTAACTTCGCTCCGGCTGATGTTTACGCCAGATTTAAAAGAATGCAAGGACTTAATGTTATGTCTCCCATTGGTTTTGACGCTTTCGGTCTCCCAGCTGAAAATGCCGCCATTTCTCAAGGAATTCATCCTAAAGATTGGACCTATAAAAATATTCAGAAAATGCGAGAGCAATTAAAATCAATTGGAACCTGCTACGACTGGTCAAGAGAAGTAATTACTGCAGATCCTGAATATTATAAGTGGACCCAATGGATGTTTTCGCAGCTTTATAAAGCAGGGTTAGCTTATAGGGCAAAAGTGCCGGCTAATTTTTGTCCATCTTGTAAGACGGTTTTAGCAAATGAGCAGGTCGTTGATGGAAAATGTGAAAGGTGCGGAACAGAAGTTATTCAGGAAGAAATTGAGCAGTGGCTTTTCAAAATTACCCGTTATGCTGAAGAATTATTAAAAGATTTAGGGAGTTTGGACTGGCCGGAAACAACTAAAATTATGCAGAAAAATTGGATTGGAAGATCAGCGGGTGCAACTATTAAATTCCAGATAAAGGATTTAAAATTACAAATTCCTGTGTTTACAACTAGGGCAGATACTTTATTCGGGTGCACTTATTTAGTTTTGTCGCCAGAGTATCCGATTATCGAAGAGTTAAAAGAAAAAATTACAAATTATAGATACGTCAAGCAATATATTGAAGAATCAAAGAAAAAAACAGAAATAGAGAGAATAAGCGAAGTAAAAGATAAAACTGGCGTTGAAATAAGAGGAATTAAAGCTATAAATCCAGTTAATGATCGGGAAATCTCTATTTTTGTAGCAGATTACGTCTTAATTCATTATGGAACAGGAGCTATTATGGCTGTTCCTGCCCATGACCAAAGAGATTGGGAATTCGCCAAAAAATATAATCTTTCAATAATTGAAGTTATTAAAACGCCCGATAATTTAACTACTAAGCCCGCGGAAGAATTTTACGAGGGCGAGGGAGTCTTAATAAACTCTGGCAGATTTACGGGAATGAGATCCGAAACTGCCAGAGATAGAATTGTTGAATGGTTAGCTAAAGAAAACTTAGCCAAAAAGGATGTTTATTATAAATTAAGAGACTGGTTAATTTCACGACAAAGATATTGGGGAGCGCCAATTCCGATGATTTTTTGTCAAAAGTGCGGGTGGCAGCCGGTTCCAGAGAAAGATTTGCCGGTTTTGCTACCAGATATTAAAGATTTCCGGCCAACGGGCGAAGGGAAATCGCCCTTAGCTAAATCAAAAAAATTTGTTGAAACTTCTTGTCCTAAATGCCAAAGCCCGGCCCAGAGAGAAACTGATACTATGGATACTTTTGTTTGTTCCTCTTGGTATTATTTTCGCTATACAGATCCCAAAAATGAGAAAGAATTTGCCGCCAAAGAAAAAATAAAAACTTGGCTGCCGGTTAATATGTATATTGGCGGAGCAGAGCATACAGTCATGCATCTTTTATACTCCCGTTTTTTTACAAAAGCCCTGCGAGACTTAGGTTATGTAGATTTTGGAGAACCATTTTTAAGCTTACGCCATCAAGGGATAATTTTAGGGCCGGATGGCCAGAAAATGTCAAAGTCTCGAGGAAATGTTGTAGACCCTGATAAACAAGTCAAAAAATATGGTTCAGATGTTATTAGAATGTACCTTTGTTTTATGGGTCCTTACAATCAAGGAGGGCCTTGGAATCCGAAAGGCATAGCAGGAGTAGACCGTTTCTTAAAAAGAGTAAAGAATTTATTAAATAGTTTTAAAGATTCTGAAGAAAAAAATAGTAAATTAGAAAAAATTTTACACAAAACTATTAAAAAAGTTTCTGAAGATATTGAGAGTCTTAGATTTAATACGGCAATTTCAGCCCTGATGATTTTAGTAAACGAAATGCAAAAGTTTAAAGTTTATAGCTTGGATTGCATCAAAAGCTTGCTTTTGATGCTAGCCCCTTTTGCCCCACACATTTCAGAAGAACTCTGGCAAAGAGATATAATCAAAAGTTTAGAGTTTAAAGCCCAAAGTTCTATTCATAGTCAGCCTTGGCCAAAATATGACCCAAAATTAATTAAAGAAGAAAATATTCAGCTAATTGTTCAAATTAACGGTAAAGTTCGTGAAAAAATAGAAGTTGAAGCTAGTATTTCAGAAGAAAAAGCCAAAGAATTAACCTTGTCTCAGAAAAAAATTAAGCAATGGACAGCTGGTAAAGAAATCAAAAAAATAATTTTCGTCCCCGGAAAGTTGATTAATATAGTGACTTAGCGGTTTAAATCCGTTCGGGCACCCTGGCTATTACCCCGCATCTTGCGGGGTTTTTGTTTTGTGGAGAAGAGGGTATAATAAACAAATGAAAGCTATTTTAGAATTTCTAAAGCTTAATTGGTGGAAAATTGGAATATTTATTCTCAGCTGGATACTTTTAGTTTCTGCTCAGTTAATTCTAAGGGAAGGCAAACTAGATAATCGTTTGTCTATCGTTTTTATTTTTACCATAGGAATATCATTAATATTTTTATTGCTAAAGAATAAGATTTTAAGGTTCACCCTTTTCATTATCAGTATCTTTAGTGCATTATTTATTCAATTTATGTTTGGCTTTATGTGTTTTGATCAATGTCCAAGTAATTCCGAGCTTATATTTACCCTCGTTGTTTTAGCCACTTTTCTTTATACTGGGGTTTTGATTTGGTCTATGTTCAAAAATAAAATCGTGAGCGTAGTATTGCTTTTAATTTCTTTTGTGTGGCACGCTATCCTACTACTTACATCTACTGCAGGTTTCGGTTAATAAATCCTTTTTTCTAATCTGTTTCATCTATTCCGTCACGCAAAAATTAAATACTTCATAACTAAATAATATGCCCTTCATTACTCAAGGCAAAACTAACTTAAAATACATCTTAATCGTTGTTATTTTAGCTGCTATAGCTGGCGGAGGGATTTTGGGATACTACTATTTATGGATAAAAGATTTAGAGACGAGATTAGCTGTAGTAGAGTTAAAAATGCCTGAAGGAATAGTTAAAGACGAAACCGCAAATTGGAAGACTTATAGAAACGAAAAATACGGATTTGAGATAAGGTATCCAGGCACTTCTAATTTTAAAAGTATCGACTATACAGACCCTAATGACTTAATAAAAAACAACATTGGTCCAGGATATTCTGCAGGTGACCTTCTTTTAATTGCCGATTTCAGTTTTACAAATGAATCTCGTTTTGTATGTGCTTCTTATAAAATAGAAGTTAGAAAAACAGATTATTTAGATATTAATAATTGGGTAGAAGATTTAAGACAGAAAATTGAAACGCCTTCTGAATACGAAGAAGAAATAATAAGCGGAAAATTGAGTTCAGTCGAAGAAATAGAAATTCAAAATAAGGTGGCCAAGAAAATAACCATAGAAGGAGGATTCCCTTTTTGGACCGCCCAATTAGGGGTGATTAACGATGGTAAGATTTATACCATCAGTTATCTTGATATGTCTTCCTCTGGCGACCGATCTGGATGCTTTGAAGGAACTAAGGAGCAAGGAAAGGTAAAATATAGGGAAATTTTTGATAAGCTACTCTCTACTTTTAAGTTTTTAGACTAAAACAGGCTCTAATCTTGTCCGCTAGACCCCACAGGATCCCGCTGGAGCGGGACCTACGGGGCACGCGACCCTGCCATCAAAAAATCGCCAAGAAGGCGATTTTTTGATTGACAAGATTATACGGAGTGATTAAATAAAATTAGTATATACTAATTTAAAAAAGAACCTGACCTTAATTTATGATGTTTTTCTGCATCATAAATGTCTGGCCTTGTTCTTATTTAATTATAATGGAAAGCCGGAAAATTTTATTTTTACTAATTTTTATTATTTTAAGTCTGGTCGCTTTTCAGATACCTGTTAACCGCATTATCGGCTCAAACCAGAACTTTACTTGTTTTGAACTTATTGCTCCGCTGGGCGGAATGTTTCTGGGACCGCTTTTGGGTGCTCTTTCCACCTTGATTGTCAGGGGAACAAATGTGTTTATTGCTCGTCAACCTTTAGATTTATTGACTATAGTTCGTTTTTTGCCGATGATGTTGGCAGCAATTTATTTTGGAATGCGAGGGAAAAAAATGGCTATCATCTTTCCTTTTTGCATTGTCTTGTTTTTAATCCATCCTATCGGCCGGCAGGCCTGGCTGTATCCTCTTATTTGGCTGATTCCTTTTGTCGCTACTTTGGGCAAAAAAAGATTAATTCTCAAGAGCATTGGCGCCACATTTACCGCCCATGCCGTCGGCTCCGTAATCTTCCTTTATGCTTTTGGTTTGACTCCTCAGATTTGGCTGTCTTTAATTCCCGTGGTTTTCATTGAGCGGGGCTTTTTTACAATAGGTATTTGGCTGAGTTATTTAACTATAAACACAGCCTTGGATAAATTGGCCAACATCAGAATAATTCATTTTTTAAAGCCTCTAGCCAATCAAAATTATCTTATTTCCTCAAAATTCTTTAAGTCGTTCGCTTAAAGTAAGAGATTTGCATTATGCTTGTTAGGGTAATTAAAACAAGAGCTTTGATGCCGCCTCAAGACGACTTATTTTCTCTTTTCCGTAAAAATTTTTCAGAATTTAGTTTAAAAGAAAAATCTATAATAGTCATAGCTTCTAAAATAGTTTCTATCTGGCAGGGGCGATGCGTAAAAATAGGCTCAAAGTTAAACAAAGATGATTTAGTTAAAAAAGAGGCTGATTTTTACTTAGACAGAAGCGAAGTTCCCAAGGGTTATGTTATGTTGACTGTAAAAGACAATATCTTAATTCCCATGGCCGGTATTGATGAGAGTAATGGCAATGGATATTTTATTCTATGGCCAAATAATCCATTTGGCGCAGCAAAGGAAATTTATAATTTTATTAAGAAAGATTATTGCTTAAATGACTTGGGAATAATTATAGCTGATAGTCATTGTACTCCATCAAGACTGGGGACTACAGGAATTTCAATAGCGTATTACGGTTTTTACCCTTTAAGAGATTATCGGGGGACGAAAGATATATTTGGCAGAGAAATGAAGATGTCTCAATCTAATGTGGCTGACTCTTTGGCGGCTGCAGCGGTTTTGGTCATAGGAGAAGGGAATGAACAAACTCCAATTGCTGTTATAGAAGATATCAATTCTATAAAATTTCAAGAATTTGATCCTGCAATTTCTAATCCGCTAGAGATAGACAGGGACGATGATATTTACGCTCCCTTGCTAAAAGCAATCAAGTGGCAAAAGGGAGGCGGCCACTGACATTTCTTTTCGGTAGCTCGCAAAAAATCGCCTTCTTGGCGATTTTTACAAACCAGTCGCTACGAACCAGTCGCTTCGCTCCTTGTCATTGTTTTGCAATGAAACGCTCCTTGTAATTACTTCGTAATTAAGGGTAGAATAGGAAAAATGTCATGAAAAACAAAAGAAACATTGTCATTGCCTTAGGTGGCTCAGTCGCTTTTCCTGAAGAGATTGATACATACTTTCTCCGTAAATTCTGCACTTTCATAAGAAGAGAAATCAAAAAAGGTGATAGATTTATTATTGTTTGCGGAGGAGGATATATCACTAGAAAATATCAAAAATCAGCCACAAAAATTAATAGAGTATCAAATGAAGATAAAGACTGGCTTGGAATTCACGCCACTCGTCTTAATGCCCATTTTTTAAGAACAATTTTTAAGAGAGAGAGTAATCCGACTGTCTTTGATAGCCGTTTCAAGATTAAAAAATTTGGGAAGTATCCGTTAATAATCGGATCTGGCTGGAGGCCGGGCTGGTCGACTGATTTTGTAGCTATTCAGATTGCAGTTGATTTTAAAATTAAAGAAGTTATTGTTCTGGGGAAGCCATCCCATGTTTATACATGTGATTTTGAAAAAGATAGCAATGCAAAACCTCTCAATAAACTTAGCTGGAAAGATTATCTTAAAATTATTTCTTCTCGCTGGATACCCGGGCTTAATACTCCTGTTGACCCTATTGCGGCAAGATTAGCAAAAAAAGAGAATATTAAGGTCGTTGTTGCTTATGGAAAAGACTTAGATAATTTAAGCAAGATTTTAAAAAATAAAAGATTTAAAGGAACTGCTCTCTCTTAGGGAAAATCGCCTTTTCGGCGATTTTTTGTGTAGTTTTTCTTCGAATACAATGAGTTGACTTATTTATGAATTATCGTAATATTTGATTACGGAGGGAAGCTCATTCTAAAGATAACTTGCCATGGCAAAGGAGGGAGGCTGTGATAGGGGTTCCAGAAAATCCTGCAACCATCAGCGATATCGAAGTATACACACCTAAGGGGCCGTGGGGAACGAAATCCGGGGGTAATCTATTTGTTCTTGCGGCGCTGTCTGCAAAAAGATTAAAAGAGGGTTTCTTCAGGTATGACCCAAGAGAGCTTGCTGAAATCCCAGAAGATATTAGGGGACTAAGGCTTTATAGCGTCCAGAATTTATTAAAAGGTAGAATAGGTGGTGGTGAATTCCACCGGATCCGCAGAGAAATACTATTTTGCCTCGAGGGTGAAGTTTTGTGGACATGCAACGATCTTTTTGGCGGTGAGACGGGTGCTTTACTTAGACAAAATGAAGGCATTTTGGTACCATCTTTTATCCTTCACTCTTACAGAGTCAAAAAGGGGAAGGCCAGTTTGTTGGTTATTGCCAATACGTTGTTTAACCCCGCAGACACAGGGACTTACGATACTTACTCGGCAGAAATTTTTGCAGAGATGCAAAACAGGATATGCAATCGCAAGTAGATCATTAACGCCAGAACATTAAAAAGTCGCCCTTCGGGCGATTTTTTGCTAAAGTAGAATATGAACTACCCCGCCCTAAAGGGACGGGGTATCCCCTTCGGGGAGAGTTCTTTTAGCGGCAGGGTATTCCCGCCGCTAAAATAAATTATCTTATGAGAAAGTTCGGAATATTTTTATTATTTATAATAATTATTTTAGGTGGTGTTATTTTTTTCTGGAACGATATTTTGTATTTTTATAAAAACCTATCTCTACCAAAGATTGAAGAAAAAGTTGGTAATCTCATAACGCAAGAAATTGAAAAACAAGTTTCCACGCCCCCGCCCCTTAGAGCGGAAAAGGAAAATCCGCAGTCGTTTTTAACTCAGACAGGAGTAGTTCAATGGACGAATACCCAAAGAGCAAAATATGGCTTGCCGCCACTTAAAGAGAATACAAAATTAGACGCCAGCGCCGAAATAAAAGCGCAGGATATGCTTAAAAATCAGTATTTTGCTCACGAATCTCCAACTGGCGCTAGAATAACTGATCTAGTAGCAAGCGTTGGATATGATTTTATTGCAATTGGCGAGAATTTGGCGCTCGGCAATTTTAAAGATGATGAAACACTTGTGCAGGCTTGGATGGATAGCCCCGGTCATCGGGCAAACATTTTAAATAACAAATACCAGGAAATTGGCGTGGCAGTAGTAAAAGGATCATTCCAGGGAGAAATCACTT
>Ga0315289_10003465_pt1 | contig 23877 bp, 11 predicted proteins | sample YL17G11_40_MG_FD_203452 | JGI IMG/M metagenome (GOLD analysis project Ga0315289, IMG submission 203452) | Sediment microbial communities from Yellowstone Lake, YNP, Wyoming, USA - YL17G11_40 | ecosystem: Environmental > Aquatic > Freshwater > Lake > Sediment | place: USA: Wyoming | collected...
TATAAATGTCACGATGAAACTCAATGTCACGAGAAAGGCGTAGGCCCCGCCTGAGATTCTCATCTTCTTGCCTCGAAGACCGCCGGCTGCGAGAATAAACGTCGCCAGCCAGAAGAGGAAGAGGAACACGGTCTTGTTGTCGGTGATGTCCCATCCGAGAGGTATCCCCTCCCAGCCTTTGCCGAACGCCTGGTAAGCAACGGCATACCCCAGCGGGAATCCACCGGTGAAGGCGAAAACGAGAGTCAGGAGTAGAAAAATAAGGGAGCGCCTGGCATCACTTCTGCCCCGATTGAAATCAAATGCCGTGAACACCGTCAGAAGACCGAAGAATATGGTGGCGAACATGCAAATTATATGCGGTATGAGAATAAAGGGAGACACATGTCCCTTGAATTTAACGAACTGGTCGTGAGCTTCAGGTAGTTGTGCGATCTTAACGTTATCTCTGTAGAATTCGATATGATAGAACCATTTCTTGCCTTTTGGGAGCGCCGGCAGCACCGCATGAAATGCATCGGGGCCGGCGGACATGGGTAACTCTTCGTAACCGCTCCCCGGCTCTTGGGAATAAAAAACAACAGCACTGAATGCGCTGGCGTTGCTCGCTTTTACTTCCAGCTTAGGGCCATCGCCGAAATTTTCGGTGACGGTGCGATGCTCCACGGTAACGCCATCGACCTGGAATTTCAAGTCGGATGAATGTCGGGTGGACGTGCGCCGGGCAAAACCCAGCAGCAGAATCGTCAGGATAATAGCCAAAAGGTAGCGGAACGTCATTACTTGGCTTTCTCCTGTAGCTGCATTTGATAAGCGGCCCGCCTGGCTTCCTCGACCAAAGGCCGCAGGTTGCCGTTAAGAATGTCATCCAGGTTGTACAATGTCAGGCCGAAGCGGTGATCGGTGACCCTGTTTTGGGGGAAATTGTAGGTTCTTATTTTTTCGGAGCGGTCGCCGCTGCCGACCTGCGTCTTGCGTTGCCTGGCGATAACCTCTTGCTGCTGGCTCACAGCCTTATCCAGCAAGCGAGCGCGCAAGACCTTCAGAGCCTTATTCTTGTTTTTCAACTGCGATTTTTCATCCTGGCAGGTGACGACGGTGCCGCTGGGGATATGGGTGATGCGCACGGCGGAATCGGTGGTATTCACCGATTGGCCCCCCGGACCGGATGACCTGAAAACATCGATCTTGAGCTCGCCGGGATCGATGCGAATGTCAACCTCTTCGGCTTCGGGCAAGACCGCGACACTGGCGGCGGAGGTATGAATGCGGCCGGAGGCCTCGGTCTGCGGCACGCGTTGAACCCGGTGAACGCCAGATTCCATTTTGAACTCGCCGTAAGCACCCTTTCCTTCAACCAGGAAAATAACCTCCTTTATGCCGCCAATTCCGGTATCGTGGGTGTTCATGACGTCGACTCTCCACCCCTTGCTTTCGATGTACTTTGAATACATCCTGAAAAGGTCGGCGGCGAAAAGGGCGGCTTCTTCGCCCCCGGTTCCGGCGCGAATCTCTATGATGGCGTTCTTGTCGTCGGAGGGATTCTTGGGGATTAGCATAAGCTCGATCTCCGACTGAATCGTCGCCAACCGGGGCTCGAGTTCTTGAATCTCGATTTCAGCAAGTTCGCGGAGCTCATCGTCATCAGTGGCGCGCAAAATCTGGCGGTCATCATCCAGCCGTTTCAGCATTTCTCTGAATTGAGCTCCCCGAGCGGCTATTTGCTCGAGTTCGGAGTGCTCTCTGGCCAGTTCGCGATAACGGTTCTTGTCCGAAATGGTTTTAGGATCGGCAAGCTCCTCCGTGATTTTCGCGAGCCGTTTTTCGGTCGTATCCAATATCCTCAAAAGGTCTGACGGCATATTTCTATGAGCTGATTAAGAGTCATTCAGGTCGGCTTGGGATCGAGCGAGGTGCCGGCGATAGATTTCTTGAGGGCATCGATAGCGACTTCGACCTGGTCATCCGACGGTTCCCGGGTTGTGATGCGCTGAATCCAAAGGCCCGGCGAGATGAGGACTTTGGTGATAGAGCTGTTGCGGGTTCTTCCGGAAAGCTTGAGAAGCTCAAAGGAGATGCCCGCTATCAAAGGGAGAAACAGGAGATGGGTGGCGAAGCGCTCCAAAACTCCCTGGCGGTGACCGAAGACCACCATGAAAAGGGAATCTGAGATCGAATAGGTGAAAATCGCCAGTAGCGCCACAATTAGAATGAAGCTGGTGCCACAGCGAGGATGGTGGGTAGAGAATCCGCGGGTCGATTCCACGTTGAGCGGCAAGTCAGCCTCGAATGCGAAAATGGACTTATGCTCGGCTCCATGATATTCAAACAGCCGTCGGAAATCCTTGAATTGAGACAATGCCCAGACGTAGGCAACGAATATGACCACCCTGATTCCGCCAGCCACGAGATTGAAGGCTGCGGCCCCTTTTTCGATGGATAAGAGCTGGGTGATGACAATCGGGAGGAAGAAAAAGACACCCAATCCCAACCCCAGAGAAACAATCATAGCCATGGCAAGAGCCAAATTGGTGCGCCCCGACCGGCCTGCCAACTTAATGTCGTCAAGAGATTTAACCCCATTGGCGGCAACCTCGGCTGAATAATTGAGGGTCTTTATGCCGATAGCCATCATCTCGAAGAATGACATTATGCCTCGGATAACCGGTTTGCCAAAAAGCTTGCGGCGCCGTGTCAGGGAGACATAATCATCGGTTTTACTGACGATCCTGCCATCGGGCAACCTGAGCGAGGTGGCCACCTTTTCCGGCGACTTGATCATGACCCCCTCGATTACAGCCTGACCTCCGACGTTCTTGTCAACGGCCAAAAGAATCCCGCTTGCAAGATGATTCATGTACAACAACGCTTGTTTCAAGTTCATGCTGTCAACACAAAAAAAAGAGGTCCCCGACGGGACCAAAAAGGAAATCCCCCCATCTACTTTTCGGACGGCCGGCTGTATTTGCGACGGAATCTCTCGACGCGCCCTGCGGTATCGATCAGCTTCTGTTTGCCGGTGAAAAACGGGTGGCAACTGGAGCAGATTTCCACATGGAGATCTTTCACCGTGGAGCGGGTTTCAATGACATTGCCGCAGGCGCACCTTATTTTGGTTTCATAATACTTGGGATGAATTCCTTCTTTCAATCAGCCTCCTTCTTATAAACCTACTAATATAATTAATCCCGGCCCAATTGCAACTCCAATTTCTCCGCTTCAGCTATTTCATATAGATAATCTTGAGGGCATTTGCCCGATTTGCAGAACCCTCCGAACTCCCACCCGATATGATTCGGACAAAGTAAAAGCCGCTGGCGCAGATTTTGCCGAGCTTGTCCTCTCCATTCCAGATAACCGAGCTCTCTCCCCGCCCTGTTCCGGCGTTCAGGCTTTGAACCAACCGTCCCGTGATATCGAAAATTCCGATTGTCAGTGGCTTATGCCACTCTCCGCTCAAGTTGATCTTGACCGAGAAGTTAAAAGGCTTCGGATAGCACCCGGTAAGAATTGGAGTTCCAGGCTGCGGTTGAGGATCGGCGGCGCCAGTGGTCCTGTCATCGAGAATGACGATGGCCTGGGGTCCATCGCCAAGCCCATAAGTGGCAAGCACCTGGCCGGATGTGTTGAATTTTGTCACTGTGTCGTTCCCGAAATTGCAGGAGTAAACGAAACCCAGCGAATCTATCGCGACCGCCGCAGCTCCCAGCCCGACCGATATTGGATTGGACGGCCCCCGAATGATTTGGTGAGTCTGAGCGTTATAGGAGTATACATATCCTTCATCTACCCAGCCTCCAGCCGCCAAGAATACGGTATCGCGCCAGACGGCGCCGCTGACCGGTTGGCCGCCGATCAGAATCGAGTCGATCACACTGCCCGAAAACGGATTTAAGACGTAAATAGAACCACTGACATCGACATAATTCCCGGTGCAAACAACGTGAAGGATCCCATCGGGCGAGGCAATTATCGACTGCGGATTCTTACCGACATTGACCTCGGATACCAAGAGAAGGTTGGAGACATCGATGACCGCCATTCTGCCCTGGCCATAGGAAAAGTCGTCGGGATTGAACCCCGTTTGAGCCACATAGAGGCTGTCATCGTAGAACAGGATTCCCTCGGGAAAACCTCCTATTTCAACATCGTCATCGACCAGGTGTGTGGTCAGATTGACGCGGTAGATTCTCCCTGAAATCCATCCGCTGACATAGGCGTAGTTCCCCTGGAATTCCATCGAATAGGGATTTGAGCCGACGGGCAGAGGTATGTCGAATGTAACCTGATATGACGACGGATCTATGACCTGCATGTCGGCGGAGATTGAATTCAAGACGTATAGATTTCCATTATGGTAAGCGACCTGGTTGGGGGTATTTCCCAGCACGACTATATGATTCTGCACCTCCCCCGTTTCCAGGTCTATGCGAGAGAGGGTCTCGGCGAGGTTATTGACGATGAATGCCCGGGGATCGGCGGCCGCGGCCGCAAACCACCCCAGGGTTATAATCAGAATCGATCTTCTCATGATGTGCCTCCTATATGAACGATCTCCAGCTTAATCAGGTATTGGCGCGGCTTTTCGGGTTGGCGTTCGAGCAGCTCGTACTGCTTATTCTCGATATTCGAGATCTCAAAGTCCCATTTGGCCCGAAATGACCTCAGGCGGTGACTGAATCCGAATTGAATATAGAGAACATCGACGGGCGGCAGTGACTTGGTGTTCTCCTCCGTTGTGTAGCGCCTTCCGATATGGCGGCCGGAAAGCTTGACGGCGAGTTGCCGATGCCGGAATTCAATCCTGGCGTTGCGAGACTCCAGGGGACGGAAAGTTAGATATTTGTCGAATTGAACCGTGTTTGTCTCGCGGTTCTGCGGCTTCAAGTAGCTCGATGCCCAGCCGAAAACGACAGGGCCGGAAAACGGCCGCCAGTCGCCCGAGAACTCCCAGCCGCATATTAAGGCTTTTGCGATGTTGACCGGCTTGAACTTGTCGCCGCCCCATTTCCTCCAGACGATCAGATTTGAATAGCTGTTCTCGAATCTCGCCGCCCGAAGATTGAAATCCTCTCGCTTGCCTGTCTCGAAGTCGACTCCCGCTTCATACCCCGACGAGTTCTCAGGCTTGAGGTCAGGATTGGGCGTCGCGAAAACGTCCTCCTTCCAGTAGAGGTCGGTCAGATCGGGCAAGCGTCTGGAACGATTATAAGAAAGGTCGAGTCCGGGCCTGAGAGGAAGGCTCAAGTTAAGGCGCAGGGTCGCCGATGGCGCCCAGAATTCCCCGCCGCTTCCATCCTCACGCCTGATACCGGCATTCAGAAATGTTTCGTCTATTATCTTTTCGATTGAAATGAGGGGGATTCGGGCCCCCGCGGAAATATCCGACGTCATTCTGGAATGCCGCCCGAAGCTGGAAGCGGGGCGAATCAGGTCAAACCCATTTAACATGTTGTGGCGAAGGGCCATTGAGACATCAAGCTCGCGCTTACCCGCTTTTTGGACCTGCACCTTGAGGTCGCGCGAATCCTCGTCGAAGCGCGTGTGATAAGGTATGGGGTTTTGCGGAGTTTGAGGCGAATCGTATTCCATGCTTCTGTAGGTCAAGCCACTCGTGGCCGAAAAGCCGATATTTCCGGCGAGGCGGCTCCCGGCATTGACGTAAATTTCCTTCTCGCTGTCGAGCGAGCGCGCGTTAGGGGTCAATTGGAAAATCGGCCCGGGTATTCCGGCATGGCGATGGAAGTATCGAGCCTTGAGGCTCAAGTCGGCACCGGGCAATGCGGCCGCCAGTTGGCCAAAGGCTTTCGTGTCTTGCGAAAAGTTGTTCTGCCGCGTTTGCAGCGAGTCGCGAGGGTCTGTGAAATCGAAATCACCGCGATAATAAAGGTGTGAGAGGTCTAAGCCGAGATCATAGCGGTTTTCATAACGGGCGCTCAACTTTGTGGAATACATTTCATGCCCGAAACTGCCTCTCTCGGCCGCCGATGAAAAATCATTGTCCTCAGCCCCGAGCTGGGTGACAAAATTGACGCTTCCCGCAAGCCCTCCTGAAGTGCCCCCTCCTCCCCTACTGAATTCGATTCGGCGCACAGACTGAAGGGGTATGGTGGAGATATCGGCATATGAGGCCAGCGACGAGTTTTGAACGCGGCCATCGAGCAAAATGACGAGGGCATTGGCTTGCGAGCCGCGCAATCTCAAGTACTGCCTGGGGCCTGATTCAATCAATTCCAGCGCCGGCAGCCGCTCCACGACACTTCTGAATGACGTTAAGCCATTGCCGGGAATTTCTACGATGGTCTTGTCGCCGTTATTGATTATTCGAGGCGCATCGATACGTTCCGCGGTAACGATCTGCCCGCTGACGCCGACTGGCAGGGCGCTCAAAGATATTACGATACCAGCCGGGCCTGATGCTACGACATCGACATTCGCCGGGTTTGAGGCTGCATATCCGATTCTATGAGCGCTTAAAGAATATCTGCCGACGGGGAGATCGGTGAAACGGAACTGCCCGACGGCATCGCTAACAGCGTACCGGGCCGACCCCTGAATGGCAACAGCGACGCCGGGGATTGGAGAGCCGGTGGCAATATCAATTACTCGTCCGACAATCTTGATTTCAGTCTGCGTGATGCCGCAAGGGGGGTTCAGGCAGATAAAAACGGATATAAGAATGCCGATAACAAAAAACCGGCTTCGAGCAGCCGGTACGGACCTGGAATATTCTCCCATCCTCAGACCTCGAAGGCATCAGGAACATATTTTCGATGGTATCCTGACTCTCGCGTCCATCTGGACTGCCGCGCCTTCCGCCCATTCGGGTGTGGCATTCTTGCGGCACTTTAGGCGATCACAGTAGCGGGACTGTGGCGGATTCACACCGCCTTCCCATCGGGGCATAACGCCCTTTTCTACACAGATTTATTTAATCAGTTTCGCTTCGACTTGTCAAGCAAAATAAAGGGCGGGTCAACGTGCGGCCGGCGGTTCCCCCTTTCGCCAAAGGCGAAAGCAACAAACCCCGCCTGGAATCGGTACCCAGACCTTACGGCGGCCGACACACGTGCCGCCTGAGGGCAGTCGGCGAAATGCGGGGTTTGTTGCTTTCCGAATGGAAAAGGGGAACCCGCCGGCCCGGATACGATAATGGCGTCGACTGCGGAGAGTCGACGCCGCGATTAGACCCAGGTTTATAATACGATCACCTACTTAAGCAGAACCATCTTCCTGGTGGCCTCCATGGCAGGCGTCTTGAGTCTATAAAAATAGACACCGGACGGCATTTGGCTGGCGTCCCATGTGAACGCATGTTTACCGGCGGGAAGGTATTCATCAACGGGAACGCAAACCTTCTTCCCAAGCAAATCGTAAATCGTAAGCTGCACAGACGAGGCCGAAGCTATGGTGAAGCTGATCCGCGTCCGCGCATTAAACGGGTTTGGGAAATTCTGATCGAGAATAACCTGAGCCGGAAGAGGAGCATCGGGGTCAGTCACCGAAGTCGGTTGCGTCAACCAAGCGATGGCGGCATTCATGAAGTCGTAACGGCTGTTGTAAGAAGCAGGATAGAGATCGTTTATCCCCTCGATGCCGAATCCAAGAGTTAGAGCCGCGTAGCTGCCGATAGCCCCGACCCCAGCAACTCGCGCGCTTCTGTAAGTCAAAATCCGGAGACCATAACCGAGAACAAATAACGCGTCCTGCGAAGTCTGATTGTTTGCCCCGCCTACGCCTGACGTGAGAAATACCAGGCTGTCAAATAGAGAGCCCGGCTCACCCTCAGGATGATGGTCGTATTCTAACCGATCGTAGCCCACTCTAAGGTATTCATTCAGCAAAATGGAGTCTGAGGCTGTCCGGCGGGCCGAGAGTTGCTGCACCAGGTCCTGGCTGCTGATAATGATATGCCCCCCCCAACTCAGGAAAGTTGTGACAGCTTCCACGTTTTCCTCAGACATCGCATCGGGACGCGTGTTACCCGTGAACCAGATGACGTAGAGGAATTCGGAGAGAGTAGGCGATCCCTGCGCCGAAATGTCCCAATGCTCGTAAGGTTGATTGAGGCTGTCGAGAGCGTTGGTGTAAAACGTGTCTATGGCCATGCCGTTGTCATCATCAACAAGGAGAAGGTCAGGGGTACCGAGAAGCACCCGTCTGCTGATTATCTGCTCATACAAGCCGCCGCGGGCGGTGAACCTGAAATTGAAAAAGGCAAACGTCGGTTCCAGGTCGGGAGAAACCGAAAAAACTATCGGGTCTGAATCATTGCTGAACGGCAAGTTCACCGGCAAATTCCCAAAACTGGCAGTCGAATCAGAGAACGTAACGGCGGGGTTAGGGCAGGAAATATTTACCGTCAAATCGTTAACGCCGGCCCTGATATTTTCGGCTGTGAAAATCAGTCCGCAGGTCTCGCCCGCGTCCGGCCGCCCGTTGCCATTGCCCGACGAATCATCAAACTCGATTCCAAGGAGGAGATAAAGGGGATCGACGTACATAATTGCCAAGTCGGCATACATCGCCGAATCCGAGTCCGATATATCGGTCACCCCTACTTCCGAGGGCCCATAGTCATAGAGCCAGGCGTTTGGTGTGGAAAAATCGTCGAACGTCCGGTTGTCACTGACGCCTGGCCAGGGGTCTCCGTTGTCTGCGCCGCGATTATGTTCGAGGTCGAATTCGCCGTCAGCCTGCTCCACCGCAACTTTGTAACGAGTCTGATCATTGTTATCGGGCTGCGCCTCATCGATATGGTAAATGAGCAAGCCCTCCCCTGGAAGACTGACATCGAACAACTGACGTCGCCGGTTCTCGACGAGGAAGTATTGGGGGTCGAATACCCCCAGGCTATAAAGCTGATAGATATCCTGGTTGTATTCGACTGCGTCAATCTGCTCATGGGTGAGGTTTTCATTCAGGGTGGTGGGGACAACCCATCCCAGCGTGACTTTGCACCAGGCATCGAAGTGCACGGGGATAGCGCCGCCGCCGCCCCAGGAGCCGCCCGCCATGACTGACCAGCCGCCGACACCATCGGAATCATAGTCATAATCATAGAGGTCGGGCAATCCCAGGACATGCCCGAATTCGTGGCAAAAGACCCCGATATGAACAAGGCCGCCGGAGCCGGTCTCTTCAGGCTCCATAGAGTACCCATAGACAATTACCCCGTCGACATCCATGGGATAGCTTGTGACCCAGGCATGGGAGTGGATATAATTCAAATTGCCCGTATCTTCGTAACCGGGCCCGGCGTGCACCACAAACAAGGCGTCGACATAGCCGTCGCCGTTATTGTCGTATTGTGAGAAGTCGACATCGGGGTCGGCGGCGGTGACGGCGTCCTCGGTCAGGCGCTGGGCGTTTCGTGGATAACTCCCGAATCCGCGCTGGCCATCCACATAATAAGAATAAAGCTGAGGCATTCTGTACCATCGCGTAACCTGGCCGACGAGGTAGGCCTGCCCATATGATGTTTCGTCATAGTAGTCCGTCATACTGCCGGGATTTCTGATTCCAAAAGAAAAGAGCAGGGTATCGAAATCAGGCGGCTCGGCATGGAATCCCGATTCATGCGGCATGTCCGCGAAATCGACCAGAATTATCAGGCAATGCAGAGTATCGACATCGGTGCTGACGCCGAAACGATACGGTCGGGGATTCGGCTCCCAGACTCCGCGCTCCCGGGCCGCCCTGTCTGCGTCAACTATGGAGCCAAGCTGGCCGCTCTCGCGAAGCTTGCGAAGAATCTCTGGAGCGATGCTGACCGCACTCGACAGTTGATATAGTAAGATCATTGTTACAAAAATCCGTATCGTCATTTTCATTTAGCGCCTCCGGCACCGGGTGAACAGAAGTTAATCATAATCCTAACCGATAAAATACCATAACGGCAAGCTTTGTCAAGTCTACCGAATTGGTCATATGAAAGAAGCTTGGAGCGACCCCAAGCCGAGAGCGCGAAAAGAGGCTAAGCTGAGGAAGATTCAAGGTTCGCAAGATGAACGAGATTAATTTCGCTGCCCTGCACGCAAGAGCTCGAGCATGGCGGCGGGGTCCGTGACGGGCCTATCGCAGGCGTGATTGCGACAGACATATGCGGTCGCCTTGTCATCCAGTGCCTTCATATCTTTGACAAAGCTCGCATGTTCGGCTGCGGACGGCGTTTCGGCGCCCGTGGGCCGGAAAATGACGACCTTGTTGGGAATATAACCGCGCCTCAAGGCATCAAGCAGCGCCATCGTATCAGCGGATCCCGGGGCGCCGACGATGACGACCTCAGAAGCCGTGCCGAGAGCAAAATCAAGCGCCGATAATAGCATTGAGAACGCTTGGGAGGCGCGCCTGACCTGGCTCGAGAAGGCCCTGGTGATCATCTCCGCTTTGGTTTCAAATTCTACGTTACCTGTCATTCGCGCCAATCGAATCAGATTCAAGGCCGCCACGGAATTCCCTGAAGGGACGGCGCCATCAAAAGGATTTTTGGCGCGTATCGGCAGCTCTTCGGAGTCATCGGCTGTGAAATAAAAGGCTCCGTTAATGCCATCCCAGAAATGCTCTATCAGGGTTTCATTCAGTGCCAGGGCTTGGCTGAGGTAGCCCACCTCGAACGTGGCTTCGTAAAGATTAAGCAGGCCCCATATCATGAAAGCGTAATCATCGAGATTACCCGGAACGGCAGCCTCGCCATCGCGATAACGGTGCAGAAGCCTGCCGTCGGGGCGGCGCAGCCTACCCATGATAAAGTCGGCTGCTTTGCGAGCAGCATCGGCATATCGATGCTCGCCAAATGCCTGGGCGCCAAGCGCCAGGGCGGCGATCATCAATCCGTTCCAATCGGTCAGGATTTTGTCGTCTTTGAATGGATGAACTCTCTTTTCCCTGGCAGCGAATAGAATTTGCCTTACCTTTTCCAGGCGCTTCCGAAGATCATTTTCCGAGATGCCGAACCGGTCGGCCAATTCGCGGACGGGTCGGGCCAGATGAAGAATATTGAGACCACTCCTGTGACTCCCTGAGGGTTCATCATAATTGCCGTCGGGATCAATATCATATGACCGGATTAAGAGGTCAGCGTCAACGGCAGATAACAGTCCTCGCAGTTCGCTTTCATTCCAAAGATAGAATCTGCCCTCCTGGCCCTCGCTGTCCGCATCCTCCGCGGAAAAAAAGGCCCCCTCAATGTCGGTCATGTCTCGGACCACGTAGCTGAAAATCTCTTTAGCCACGATGCGAAATTCCTCGTTTCCCGTCGCCTGGCAGGCTTCAGTATAGGCTATGGCCATTAGCGCTTGATCGTAGAGCATTTTTTCGAAATGCGGCAACAGCCATTGCTGATCGGTGGAATAACGATGAAATCCGAATCCCACATGATCGTAGATGCCGCCACTCCTCATGGCCTGGAGTGTGCTTTCCACCATTCGCAACGCCGAATTCTCTCCGGATCGCAACCAGTAGCGTAAGAGAAACAGAAGATTATGAGGAGTGGGAAACTTGGGAGCTCTTCCAAAACCGCCGAATCTGGCATCGAAACTCCGCTGGAATTCCTCGAAAGCTGATTTTAGAACCGGTTCCTCGAGTGGGCCGCTCAGTGAAATCTCAGATGACTGCGCCAACGCCTGGGTCATCTGCTCCGCCGATTGCAGCACCTCATCCCGCCTGTGTTCCCATATTTCCCTGATGCGTGGAATTAACTCCAGAAGCCCAACCTGTCCGAAACGGCTTTCCCTGGGAATATAGGTTCCGGCAAAGAACGGTTTCTTATCGGGTGTCATGACGATTGTAAGAGGCCAGCCGCCGCTGCCCGTGACAAGCTGACAAACCGTCATATAGATATTGTCGATTTCGGGGCGCTCCTCCCTATCGACCTTGACGCATACGAATGTCTGGTTCATCAACCTGGCCACCTCGGGATCCTCAAACGATTCATGCTCCATCACATGGCACCAGTGGCAAGTGGAGTACCCTATTGACAGGAATATGGGTTTACTGTCCCTCTCGGCCTTCTCGAAAGCCTCATCTCCCCAGGGAAACCAGTCAACAGGATTTGCGGAATGCTGCAGAAGATAAGGACTCTTTTCCTTAATCAAGCGGTTATACACTTGCTTGCCAGAGTCGGCCCTGCTGCTATTGACCATTGCAGCACCCTGGTTTCTTCAAAACGACCACCGCAACAAGAAGCTCGACCATGTCAAATGCAAATGACCCTGAAGCAGTATTCATGTTAGATTTGAATAACCAATTCCCTTGTTCCGCTCCATTCAACATCGACCTGAGCAACGCCATGTTGGCATAAAATGTTCCATGTTAAGGAATTATGCGAATCGGCAGCATGCAAAAAAGCTCTTGCCAACGTTTGATGCTCGTCGTAGAATTACCCCCGATTTTGAAACATCTCTTCCAAACAGGTCTGGCTTTGGGCAGGCGCCTTGAACCCAGGCCTTTATCTCTATCAGGATGTGGCTGAAGCCGAATGGGAATAGGCGAGAAAATAAGGCGAAAGCTGATCGGGGCGCCGAAAAATATCAAGGACCCCTCGATATTCCATAAACTGTCGTTGGTGGCGCTCCTGGCCTGGATCGGCCTTGGAGCTGACGGGCTTTCGTCATCGGCCTACGGCCCCGAAGAAGCGTTCAAGGCCTTAGGAGAGCACACCTATCTGGCGATCTTCCTGGCGTTTGCTACGACGTTTACGGTCTTTATCATTTCGATTGCATATTCACGAATAATAGAACATTTCCCTCACGGCGGCGGCGGGTATATCGTGGCCACGCACATGCTGGGGAAAAAAGCCGGTGTGGTTTCCGGAAGCGCTCTCCTGGTCGATTACGTCATGACCATCGCTATCTCGATAGCCGCTTGCTCAGACGCCATCTTCAGCTTCCTTCCCCAAAAGCTGGTGTTTATCAAGCTGACATTCTCGGCCCTGATCATCGTGGCGATGATCATCATGAATATCAGAGGAGTCAAAGAATCCATACTCGTGCTGGCCCCGATTTTTCTGACCTTCGTGGTGACCCATATGATTTTGATTCTCGCGGGGGTTTTCTCGCACGCCGCCAACATCGGGCCCGTGGCGGGAGAAATCTCCAAGGGCTTAAGACTTGATATTGGCACTATCGGCTTGTGGGGTGTCATAGTCTTGATACTACACGCCTACTCCTTAGGAGGCGGCACCTATACTGGAATAGAAGCGGTCTCGAACGGCCTTCAAATAATGCGGGAGCCGAAAGTCCAGACCGGGAAGCGAACCATGCTGCTGATGGCCTTTTCTCTGGCGATTACGGCGGGAGGAATAATCGTCTGCTACTTGCTGTGGAACATAAGACCGATGACGGGAAAAACACTTAACGCCGTCCTGGCCAATTCGGTTTTCTCGCGATGGAGTTTCGGTCAGACACTGGCGATCTTGACCATTTTTTCCGAGGGGGCCCTGCTGCTCGTGGGGGCACAAGCCGGGTTCATAGACGGGCCCCGCGTCATGTCGAATATGGCGGTGGACAATTGGTTTCCCAGGAGATTCGCATCGCTCTCCGAGCGACTGACCATGCAAAATGGCGTCCTCCTCATGGGCGTTTCGGCGCTGGCGATACTTTTCTTCACGCGCGGCTCGGTGGCGGCGCTGGTCGTCATGTATTCAATCAACGTGTTTTTGACATTCTCGCTTTCGCAGTTCGCCATGACGCGTTTCTATTTCAAGCAGCGGCACACCGACGGCGAATGGAAGCGCCATATTTCGATTCACCTCGTGGGCTTGATTCTGTGCACGCTTATATTGTTGATCACCGTCGTCGTCAAGTTCAGAGAAGGCGGCTGGCTGACCATGGTCATCACCTCATTTGTGGTCGCCACCTGCATGGTAATAAACCGCCATTATGAAAAAGTCAGTGGGGAACTCCAGAAATTGGATGAGACATTGATGGAACTTCCTATAATAGAGCACTATAATCCGAGGACGGTCGACTCGCAGGAAATGACCGCCATTCAGCTGGTCAGCGGCTATAACGGATTCGGCGTCCACACTTTCCTTTCGGTAGTGAGAAACTTCCCCCATGTCTATAAGAACTTCATCTTCGTCTCGGTAGCGGTGATTGATTCGGGAGCGTTCAAGGGGGCGGGCGAAATCGAGAATTTGAGAAAATCGGTGCGAGAATCGCTGGAGAAGTATGTCGAGCTCGCAAGGCGCATGGGGTTCGCGGCTGATTACCGGACCGAGGACGGGACCGACGTCGTCGAAAGCGCCGTCGACCTGTGTCGCAAAACCGTGAAAAAATTCCCGCACTCGACTGTATTCACGGGGCAACTGACATTCAGCCTGGAAAAATCCTACCACAGGCTTCTTCACAATGAAACGGCTTTTGCGATCCAGCGCCGCCTCCATTGGGAGGGAATTACATCCGTAATACTGCCCATCAGAGTCGGGGCCAAGAAGGTTTAGGTTAACGAGGGCTATCTTAAGAGCGTCATCTTGACAGGGCGCCATTGGTGGTTTTCGGCCCGGGCGAAATAAATACCACTCGAGACAGGCCTGCCGTTGCAATCGGCGCCGTCCCAGATTGCGCTCGAAGAGTTATCGAGCTCCAGCTTTTGCACAAGCCGCCCCGTCAGATCGTAAATTGAAATCAGCTCTCCGTTGCTCGAACCGAACAGATTTATGAGTGTATGGCTATTGAATGGATTAGGGTAGATAGTAATTCCCGCTCGTGTGTCGGGCGTTATGACTTCCACAACCCCGGTTGCCCCCGGCATTAGCTGCAGAGCCCGCATTATGTCGACCACGCCCCAGCCGTAATCATTGTCTTCTCCCTGCGCTCCGAGATCTGTGGCCGAATTCATCAGGGCCGACTTGATTTCCTCGGGGGTGGCATGAGGATTGAATTGCCGCAAGATCGCCACCGCCCCGGCAACGTGGGGGGCAGCCATGGAGGTACCCGAGAGCGAAACGTAGCCTCCATTTCTGGCGGCGGAGCGGATCATGACACCGGGGGCGGTGATTTCGGGCTTGATCGTCGCATGATCGCAACCTGACGGCCCGCGGCTCGAGAACGAAGCGACATGAAACGAGGAATCGTTGGCATCGATGGCCCCGACCGCAAAACTGTTAAAATCCGACGTTATCCTGTCAGCGGGAGTGCGAACCGTCTGGCCGTAAGGCCCCTCGTTACCGGCTGCAAATATGCAGACAACACCGGCGGCCTCGAGGTTATCGATGGCTTCCCAGAAAGTTTCGTCGCAGGCCGGATAATAGCCTATGGGGATGCCCCAGGAGTTATTGACGACGTCGGGAACATCGTCCGTCGTTGATGGGTCACCATCCGGTTCTGCCGCCCATTGAAAGGCGGCCAAGATGTCGGCAACGGTCCTCTGGAACCCGCCGCCGCGATCGACAACTCCCGCGGCAATCCACTGCGCGCCCGGGGCGACTCCGACCGTGTCGGCCCCGGCGGAGCCGAGCATTATACCCATAGTATGGGTCCCATGACCATTACAGTCGATCGGGTAATCGGTATTGGTCAGAGGATCGAACCAACATTCTGTCGGCGCACCGCCGTTGTTGCCGCGATACTTCGACATCAGGGCTTCGTGGTTTCCGTTGACACCGGTATCGAAATTGCAGACCAGCCTCCCTGAGCCGTCTAATCCAAGCGCCCAGGCTTCAGGAGCGCGGACCATTCTAATTCCATTCTCCGGACCGTCCGAGGTAATCCCCGGATATTCGGAATCGACCGGGGCGATTAATTCCACGGGGATGTCGCCAATAATCTTCTCCACGCCTGGAAAATCCCCGAGGGCCATAAGCGTCAACGAATCCCCGCAGGCGACTATTATATTGACTATCCACATACATTCGTATGATTGGATCTTTCCGAGTTTCTCGAGCTCATCGAGGCGAGCGACAAAATCTGCCTGGGAATGCGCAGAACGATCTCTCAGAGCTTCAACAACGGCCTGATGAGCGGTTTCCTTATCTCCAACATTTTGGATATGCGACAAGGGGCTCTCACCAGTCTCAAACTTGAAGATGGCAGTTTGGCTTGAAACAGCTGTCGCAGAAAGCCACAAGAGCAACACTATCGCAGCCGTGGTGACCTGCAAAAGATGGACAGGAAAATTGGTCTTTGCGCCAGTCATAGTCAACAAGGAACTGAATCAAATGACATGCCTGAGACAAAGGCCAAGAATGGGCCAGCTATTTTGGACGTACTTTCCTTTGAGTCAAGGAGTTATGATTTCGTCAATAGGACCTTGAACTGTGTATGAGAAGGTACTGTGCAACAAGATGCACAATTGGTGAAGGTCAGATGATATGCGAGGTCTCGATAAAAAAACCCCCGGCTTTGGCCGAGGGTTAGCGAATCGACAGACGACCGTGCTACTTGATTAAAACCATCTTCCTGGTTTCGGTGGCTCTCTCTGAGGTCATCCTGTAAAAGTAAACGCCTGATGAAACCCTGGAAGCATCCCATGTCACGATATTGGAACCGGCGGGATAGCGACCGTTAATTGTCCCGACCAACTGGCCAGCGATGTTGTAGATGCCGATGGAGACATCGGACGAACGGACCAGCTCGAAGGCGATGTTGGTTCTGGCGTTGAACGGGTTGGGATAGTTTTGCGATAGGCTGAACGATTTAGGAGTGATCTCCTCGCTCACACCTGTTCCAACATCGGCATGCACCTTAAACATGATATCGGAAACGCCGCGGTCGCGATCTGGCGCCATGCCGCCGGTATATTCCCAGCCTCTGTATGCAAGGGGAGGGCTTTGGTCCATGGCGAAGTCAAAAGTGGTCTGGAATGCGTGCAGCGCGACGAGATAAAACTTGGCGTTGGCCCCGAACTGCAAATTGGCCCAACCGAAATTGATGTTTTGCCAGCCGGCGGTTGTGACGGTGATAGTGTCGCCGGCGAGAATGTGGTTCACGTCGGGACGGCCGGCGCTGTCAGGCATGATCCACACATAAGCTGGTCCGCTGGCAGTGACGGTGTTGACGTTGAAACTGGCTATATCGATGGTGACTGGCTCAGGCACCTGGAACTCCACGCCGAATCCCGAGAAGTCGCCGTTCCAGCTGCGGCCGGTTTCAGCTCCATTATCGTCATAGCGAATATCCTGGGGCAGCTCATAGGAGTCAAGCTCCAGGATTCTGGAATTGTTTGCCGAGTTCTGATCACCGGTGAGAGTTGCAGAGAACGTGACTCTGTAAACGGTATCCCGGTCGGGAGTAAACGCAGAGGGGAAATCGAGCCAGAGCTGTTCGGACGGTTCGAGATGTGGGATGGTGTCGCTAACGTCATAGACAGAGGCCGAGCCGCGCCTTATCAGGCACCGGACCCGAAGATTGTCTTCGGCTCGAGTCCCAAAATTCTTGTAGTGGGCCCGGGGTATGAATGATGAGTCGACGTGAACATACGGGGCCCCGGAACCTTCCTGGAAACCATCGACGACGCCAAAATCATGAAATACGAAATTGGGGTCCGGCACGGGATGAAAGCGCAAGGCCAATCCGTTATGCCACATGTGATTGGACGGTAGGTTCTCTTCAAGATATTCGAGGCCAACACGGCCGACTTCATCCTCTATGCCGATAACGTCAGCAAGATTGCCGCCCTCAGCGAAATTGCCGTGATTCTCGCCGTATTGGAACTTCAAAGAGGAGTCAGCTGCCGACAATATCAACTGAAAAGTATGCGTGGAATCGTCCTGCGAGTGATCATTGCTGAACTGGGGAACGTCAATCCAGGATACGATGAATGTATCGGCATGGTTCGTGTAATAGTAGCATAATGCCCCGGGCCGGGTGAAATCGAGGTCTCCAGTCAAAACCGCGACCAGGTCATTGGGAAGAGTAGTGGCCGGGATACTGGCGAACGGATGGGCGAAGTTGGCGTTCGACGAAAAGGAAATGTACCCGTTGGAGCCGATCCACATATGGTCAACCGTGTACCAGTAATAAGGGAACTGGAAACCGATCGGGATGGGGCCGATGTTGTTATCGTCAGCCAACCCGATAACTTGCACCCCGTTGCCGGTGATGTCTATCCAGTTGTAAGGCAACGGGCCGCCGCCGTCATTGTCTTCCCAACTATAGCCGTAGGTATCGGGCCCGCCGTTATCGAGCGGCTGGGGCAAAGGCTCGACGAAGCGGCTCGGATTCGTGGCGGCCATCGAAACGGCAGCCACGAACATCATCATCACAGACAACACCAAAAATTTCCTCATTTAATCCTCCTTCGTATTAAAAACAGAATTGTGAACCATTAATTGTCTTCTAAACTCTCACCTCCTTTGCAGGCTTTTCAGAATTCAGGTTTGACTCTTGCTATTTCAACAATGTCATTCTTTTCATGGAGCGTCCGTGGGAGCTTTCCAGCCGGTAGAAGTAGATGCCGGATGCGACAGGAATTCCGTGCTCGCCTAAACCATCCCAGACTATCTCGTGGGCGCCTGACGAAAGGATACCATTATATAAGGAGCGCACCCGACGGCCGAGCAAGTCATAAATCGCCAGGTTGACATCTCCGCCTTGAGGCAGAGCGAATCTTATAACCGTGCTGCCGTTAAACGGATTGGGGTAATTCTGCTCCAGTGTGAAAGCCAGAGGCACCGGCGAATCATCCCCGACACCAGTCTCGAAATAGCCATAGTACCCCGAACGATGAATATCGTTGCCGAAGGACGGCCAGGGAAAAATCTCGGACGGCAGATGCGCCTTATAATCGATGACCTCGAGATTGTTGCCTGATGTTTTCACACCCGTGATTATTTCGCAGTCACCGTCTCCATCGAGGTCCGCGAGGGCGCAGGACCCCGTTATTTGCCCGTTGGATGTGACTGGAATGGGGAAGTTAGGCAGAAGCTGGCCGAGGTGATTCAGGGCGTAGATATAACCATCGTAGGCGCCGAATGCTATATCCGGCCAGCCGTCGCCATCGATGTCGCCCACGGCGGGAGAGGCGTTTATAATGCCGCCGCTTGAGTATGGGAAACCGTTCTGAGGCTGGCCATTGGAGTTGTAGACATACAGCCTCCAGTCATTGCAGCCGAAGATGATCTCGAGATGGCCGTCGCGATCGATATCGGCGAGCGATGGCGAAGACACGATGGCATTCCCGGCATGAACAGGGAAATTCGGCATCACCGCGCCGACGTTATCGAAAACATAGAGGTCGCCCGAGGTGGCTCCCACGATAATATTCAGGTTATCGTCGCCATCTATATCAGCCACGCAGGGAGAATTTTTGACCTGGCCGGAGACTCTGGCGGGAAAACCGGGAACGTAGGTCTTGTCGGAATTCCAGACGTGCAGCAGCGAATCGAAGCCGGCGAAGATGATTTCCGGGAGTCCGTCGTTATCGATATCGGCCAGGGCGGCGCTGCCATAGAAATTGCCCCCTCCCTGAAACGGCCAGTTGGGGTAATCGCTGCCGTCATGATTGAGCACATAGACGCTTCGATTGACAAAGCTGCCAACCACGATCTCGAGATCCTGATTGCCGTCGATATCGCCGAGCACTGGAGTACCCAGCATGAGAGAGCCGCAGTTTCTGGGGAAACCCGGCAGGATTGTGCCGTTGGCATTCCAGGCGTAGACGTTGGCGTTTCGGGACATTCCGACGACCTCAAAATCACCGTCGTGGTCGAGATCGCCGACCGCAGCGCCTCCCAAGGCCTCATGCGAAACCGCCTGAGGCCATCCGGGCGAAATGGAGCCGTCAGCCTCGAAGGCGTAGTAATTTCTGTCGCTGGCGCCGATAAGAATCTCCTTCTGGCTGTCGGAATCAAAATCGAACACCAGGGGGTGAGACTCAATATTGCCCGGAATATTGCCCGGGAAACCGGCCTGCTCCAGAGTAATTGAAACGCTCAACGTCAGATCGGTTTGGAAGTTGACAGATGTCGTCAAATGCAGGGTGAATTCATGCTGTCCGACCAAGGCATCGGGATTGACCCGGATGTCGAAAGGGGCCGAGGCGTTATCGCCGGAGCCGCCATTGCCGGGTATGTCGCCGAAATAGGCCGTGGAATCGAGAGCCGTGAATTGCCCGTCGGAGCGGATGACGCCGGTTACGCTATCGGCATCAGCCCAGGAGTTCGAAATGTAGACCACAAGATTGAATCGCTCCGCCGGATTCAATAAGCCGTCACCATCATCTTCGGTTTGAGTGACCGTTATTCTGTCAAGATTGAACCGCGGAAACATGTCGCGGCCGATAGCAGCGGCGATATTGACGCGGCCGGCGCCCAGAAGGCCGCCGAACCCGGGATTTAGATAATCTATGGTGTCTGCATTATCCAGAAGGCGCTGGACCGCCTGGTCAACTGTGAAAGAGGGATTGGCGGCCCTGACGAGGCAGATCGAACCGGCGGTTATGGGAGAAGCCATGGAGGTGCCATCGAGGGCAGTGAAGGAATTATGATCCCAGGTGGAGAAGATACCCTCACCGGGAGCGCAAATGTCAACCCAGCTTCCATAATTCGAGAAAGAGGACCTATGGTCTGTGGAGTTGGTGCTGGCCACGGCGACGACGTGGTTGTAAGCAGCCGGGTAACTTTGCGAAGAGGTATTTTCATTTCCAGCCGCGGCTACAACCACCACCCCCGCTTGATAGGCAGCGGTAATGATGTTTTGCTCGCCTTGAGAGGGGCTCCCATGTCTTCCCCAGCTGAGATTAATGACAGTTGCCCCATTATCGGTGGCGTAAATAATCCCGCTATAGCCGAACGGTATTGAATTCGGGTCGCTATCCCTGGCGGCCTTGATGGCCATAATGCGGGCGGCCCAGGAGACGGCGGCGCCGCCATATCCGTTATCCGTGGCCATGGAGGCGCAGCCGGCGACATGAGTGCCGTGCCAGGGAGTCGACTCGAACGGAAAATTATCGTTGTTGCCGAAATCCCATCCCACGACGTCATCGATGTACCCGTTATCATCGTCATCGATGCCATTCAGATCGGCGTCGGTAAAAACCCCATCGCCATCGATGTCCTCAGGCCCATTTATCCACATGTTGGGTTCGAGATCGGGATGGTCGTAATAAACCCCGTCATCTACCACGCCGAGGACCGGCCCGCTGGTCGAGTCGCCCCTGATAAAATCCCAGGCCGTATAAGTCTCGATTCTCGACAGATGATACCAGGAGCCGATCATAGGGTCGTTGGGAGTATAATAGAGATGATGGTAATAATACGGCTCAGCGAATTCCAGGAGCTTGCTCTCGCCAAATGCCGCGATGGCCGACCCCAGATTCCCGGAAGGGCCAAGATAGACAACAAACATGCGTTTGACGATCTCTCTCAGAATCTCGTTCTTCACCGGCCGCGGGTAAAGCTCTTCGATTCTGGCGACGTCCTGGAGGGCGCACAATTGGTCGAGGCTGGGATAGCCCGTCGAGACCGCCAGGCCTTTCGTGAAGTCAACCGGAAAGAGATCGACGCCGCGATTGACAGAGATAATAAAGCGGTCGGCGGCGAAATCAACGCCCGGTACTCCCTGGAGAGCGCCCACAGTGGTTGAGGTCAACATGACCAATGCCACAATCGGCCAGATTGGCAACTGAGGATGATTCTTCATATTAATTTCTTCCTTATTCCTGAGAGTTTATTGTCCCCAAGCCAGGCATCTGTAAATACAACGGGTTCAGAAACGCTCCAATTACTTCCGGCATCAAATGGATGCCGGGTATTGCCGCCTTCAATCATTAAGATTTAAGACTAATGGCAGTCAATGTCAAGCAAAAAACGACTTCATTTACTTAAATGATAAGCAGTTAATAAATACAAAGTAAGTTGAATAATATTCCCCGATTTTTCTCCTGCCGGACCTCGTTGAATCACAAAAGAATAGCCTCATCCAACCCTAAGATCGGATGAGGCCGTGAATCAGTCGATCGCAAGCGATGCTACTTGAGCAGCACCATCCGTCGAGTCAAAGTACCTTCGCCGCTATCGAGACGATAGAAATAGACGCCCGATGTCACCGAATTGGCCGATTGGTCGGTGCCATTCCATGTGAATATGTGATCCCCTGCCGTCAGCCTCCCCGATTGGAGAACCGTGACCTTGCGGCCGAGGAGATCGAAAATCGATAGGCAGGCTTCTCCATCGGACTTCAGGGAAAAGCGTATAGAGGTGACGGCGTTGAAAGGATTGGGGTAATTCTGCGCCAGAGAAAAGGCGGCCGGAACCACATCCCGGTCATTGGCGGCGACAGCCTCCACTTCATAGTTGTTGGTTCGCCTGTTCTCCTTGCCGAAATTAGGCCACTGGAGATTATTCATGCTGGCAGGCTCCTTGTAATCGATGACCTCCAAGTTTCCTCCAAGGGCTTTAATCGGAACAATGATTTCCATATCGCCGTCGCGATCAAGGTCGCTCAAGGCGGTCGAGGCGTTTATGGGCCGGGTGCCTTCGCTTGGTATAGGGAAGTTCCTAACGAGGCTGCCATGGCGATCCACCGCGTAAAGGCTGCCGCTCAGGCACCCAAAGACGATATCCGGCTGGGAATCGCCGCTAATATCTCCCACGTTGGGAGAACCGAATATAGCCCCATCAGCCACGAAGGGAAAGCCGCTCAACTCGGCGCCGGCCGCATCCAGGGCGTGCACTCGACTGTCGGATGTGCCGAAAATGATCTCGAGGTCGTTGTCACTATTAAGGTCTGCCAGACATGGGGTGGAACGGATCATGGTGGCGTAATGAACCGGGAAACCGGAAGCAATGGTGCCGTCATGGTTAATTAGGTAACAACTGCCGGCATTGGTGGTGACGGCTATTTCAAGGTGTGAATCGTTGTTTACGTCGCCGATGGCGGCCGTGGTCCAAACCGTTCCATCGAGATGCACCCGAAAGCCGGCAACTTCGCTGCCGTCGGCGTTCCAGACATGTAGGCTGGAATCGAAGCCGGCATAGACGATTTCGGGAAGCTGGTCTTCGTCGATGTCGCCGGCGGCCGGAGAGCCCTGCCATTTGTTGATAGGAGAGGTCGGCCATCCGGGATGGTCGCTGCCATTGTTATCGATAACGTATACCCTATTATCCGTGAAGGAGCCAACCACAATTTCGAGGCTGTTGTTGTTATCGATATCGACCAGCAAGGGACCGCCGTTCATGAGGCCGCCTTTATCGACCGGGAAGCCGGTCATCGACGCGCCGTTGGCGCGCCAGGCGTAAATCTTACCATCCTTTGATACGGCGACCAGTTCATCGACGCCGTTGTGATCGATATCTCCCACCGCCGGACCGGAAATTACTTCGTCGGTAACCGCTTTGGGCCACCCAAGCAGATTGGAGCCGTCGCTCTTGAGAACATATACATTGTGATCGGAGGCGCCGAAAATGATGTCCCTGACGGCATCGTGATTGAGGTCGTACACCAGAGGACTCGAATCCACGTTGCCGGGGATGTCTTTAGGGTATCCCCGCTGGTTCAAGGTGATATTGGCTGTCACACTCAGGGTATCGATGTAGTCGTCGGCGGTGACGATAACGTTCATGGCGTAATCATCAGGAATCATATCCGGGCCGGCCGTTATCATGAAGGGGTCGCCTGAATTATCCGCATATTGATTATGCAGCATGTCGCCGATAGTGGTAGACGAATCGATAAACGTAAAATCATCGCTGTCGAGGAGGATGCTCACGTTGTGGGCATCCGACCAGACATTTTGAACGTACAACACCAGGCTGAACGTCTCGCCCGGATTTATCAGGCTGTCGCCGTCGCCGATGGCTTCGGCAAATACGGAATCGATAATTTGAATATTGGGCCTGTTTCCCGCGCCCACAGCGTTAAAGGCGTTCACCCGCCCCGAGCCGAGCATACCGCGGTAACTGGGATTGAGATCGTCGATATTGTCGGTGGTGCTGAT
>Ga0315289_10003466_pt1 | contig 23871 bp, 19 predicted proteins | sample YL17G11_40_MG_FD_203452 | JGI IMG/M metagenome (GOLD analysis project Ga0315289, IMG submission 203452) | Sediment microbial communities from Yellowstone Lake, YNP, Wyoming, USA - YL17G11_40 | ecosystem: Environmental > Aquatic > Freshwater > Lake > Sediment | place: USA: Wyoming | collected...
GGGCACGGCAGTATAAGTAGACTCTTGAGGAACGGTTAGGCGTGAGGAATTGAGGTAAGATAGGTGTGGAGGACAAAGATGGATCCCGTATCAACCATCGGTACAGCGTTGGCAAGCATCACGACAGCCGCCGATATTGCTAAACTCCTGATAGATGGCAGCCTATCCTTGAAGAACGCGGAGTGGAAGTTGAGACTCGCTGACATGGCAGAGGCATTGGCGAGTACCAGGCAGCAAATACTTGACATAAGAGATTTGGTAACCGAGAGGGATAAAACTATTTCTCAGTTGCAGGAAGCTCTGAGCCTGAAAGGTAAGTTGATCCTCAAAGACTCGGCGTATTGGCTCCCTGATGAAAAGGGCAACGCCGTTGGCGGGCCATTTTGTAGCAGATGTTTTGAGATTGACCATGTGGCGTGTACACTTGTCGCCGATGAAAAAGAGCCACAAGTGAAATGCCCGAATTGTAAGAGTACATTCTGTTCAAAGCCTGTCTACTATCACCTGAGGCCGGACGCGGAGGAGGCTCACAAGAAGTACAATGTAATGTTAAGCCATTTGGGCACACAGAGGAGGCACCCTATGTCTTTCTGATCGCGTGTAGCCTACAAGCCCCCGCATAGTCTCGCTTCCTCTCCCTCATCAAATAGCGGGGGCTTTTTTTCTGCCCAGATTCCGTGTTGGTCGATTCGCGGACGGCGTCTATGACGCGAAGAAGGAGAACTGGCAGTAGGCCGAGGTAATGATAGGGATTACAGGGGCTTGCCTGCGGATTGCATTGGAGATGGAATCAGGGTATGAGATTGGCTTTCGGAGGCAACTTCACGGTACAGTTCCTCATATTCTGGCGAATCTCGCATCGATCCCGGTTACGACGGCAAGGACTACGGCAAGAAAGTATAAACCCTGAATCTACAACATCTTATGGTCCACGGTCCCATTGAGACTCCACATTCTTTTGACGAGAGTGGAAGAAAATCGTTTGGGCGAGTGCCACGAAAGGGGATATGACTGTTAATGCATGATTACCTCTTTCGTGAGCTATGGCAAAACGCCGGAACAACTCGAAGCCCTCCGTCACAATAGAGTGTCACGGCCCTTTGACAGAGGCGGTGTCTTGCATCCTATCAGATGCTGCCAAGTCCATCAGTGCAGCCCTCGACGCATTTGCCTCCTGCCTCGTCACGGTCTTTTCGTGCATCTCCAAGCTGGTCGAGGTCACGACGGAGGCATTGATCCGCCGCATTCGCAAGTGGGGCAGGCGATCTTCAGCACGTTCTGATAATCGCCAATGAGCAGGTCGGATGAATTTCGGGGAGAATTTCGAATCTCGGGGACGTCTTACTTATCTCGGTCCCGAATTGACTGTGGCGTCGCCGCACATTGCTGGGTCCCCACGAACGGCAGCATCACGATACGCGGCGCGTGGCCTCTTCTCCTACCATCCTATTGGCGAAAGGCGCCAAATGCCGGGGGTTCGGGGGCAGAGCCCCCGTGGTCAGACTGTCCGGCCTCTTTCCTCTTTTCTTTCGCTTTCTTTCCTCTCTTTCGGCTGATGCAGCGATAAACGCCATTGGTTCCGGCCGGAGTCGGGAAGAAGGAGAATTGGCGATCCCGGGAACGCCGCTCTCCCGAGCGGCTCTTTCCAAGACGGCCAATCGGGAGATTGGCGTTCCCAGGGTCCCGGGGGCCCGCAGGGACGTTTGACCATAGCTCGCCAGGCAGGAGGAACTCTCCCTTTTTGGCAGGGGTGTCGTTAGCCCTTGTGGGACAAGAGTTTAGGAATTAACAAAATATTCGCATTTTGTTGAGATTTATTGTTGACAGCATTAGTTGGTCATTATACCATGTATGGCAAGGCTGCCCGCGTGAGGCAGCCAATGATCAATAATCAACCATCAATTCCGGAGGGATCATCATGGCTACCGCCGCGCAAGTCGAAGCCAATCGTGCCAATGCCCAGAAGTCCACCGGGCCGCGTACGCCGGAGGGGAAGGAACAGGCCTCCCAGAACGCCCTCAAGCACGGCCTGTTCTCCCGAGAGGCAGTCATTCGGGGGGAAGACGAGGACGAATTTGAGATGCACCAGGAGAGGCTGCTGGGGCAACTGAACCCGGTCGGGCCGCTGGAGGAGATTCTGGCGGCGCGGATCGTCGATCTCGCCTGGCGGCTCAAACGCGCTGTCCAGGACCAGGACGAAGCTTTTGCGGCGCTGTACGAGCGGCAGACGGCGGGGGCCGAGAAACCCCAGGAGCCGGCCGAGCGCGCGGCGACACTCGGCCGGATGATCCTGGAGGACTTCAGCCAGAACGCGGTCCTGGAGCGGCTGCTGCGGTACGAACGGCGAATCGAGAGCAGTCTGTACCGGACGTTGAACCAACTGCGGCGGGTACACGACCAGCTCCAGAAGGCAGATCTGGAGGACGCGAGCACCCTGGAACGATGGCGGGAAGAAGATTGGAGTGCCCGGAAGGCGAGGTCGTTTGCCTGCTGTCCGCCTGCGGATGTTTCTCCGGGGCCGGCCGGCGGAACGACGAACACACCGGGGGCCGAGGTGCCCCATCCTGGCGATCTCCCGTCCTTGCAGTATCCCAGTCCGGCACCGGATGGGCCGGCGGAGGACGAAACAGGCAAAACAAACCCAATTCCCGGCGGGGCCGGGTGGGACGGGGCCACTGGGGCGGGGGACGAGGGGCGAATGCGCAAAACGAACCCAATTTCGGCCGATGCGGCCGTCGAGAGCCCCCCTTATTCCAGTATTCCATCATTCCAGCATTCCAGTCCTCAGGCATGGGACGCGGAGCAATTGTGCAAAACGAACCCAATCCGCGTCCCGCAAACCGGCGAGGCGGTCGTGTCGGGCGCGATGGGGCCGGAGGGGGCGAGAGGCGACAATCTCATGTCCCCCGTCCCCGGGGGCCTCGTGCCTTCTCTGAGCAGGCCGTGCGAGGATGCATGACCTGCGAGGTGAGTGCTTGCGACCAGCGAGAAGGCCGATAGAATGGCGTGTTGTGCCGGCACAGCCCGCAACGGTCGAGGCCCTTCCTCAAAGGTCCGCAGACTGGCCGAGCCCATCGATCCATTGATCCGAGAGGGGTATTATGAGAGCAGTGAAACAACCGTCGATCGCCCGCGCCACCGTTGTATCCGGCGTCCTGATCTGTTCGTTTCTCCTATCCGCCGCACGGGCGGACGTCCTCGAGTCAGCCCGCATGCTGCCGGATGATATGGCGCTCATGATCAGCGTCGAATCCATCAAGGACGTAACGGCCGCCTGGAAGCAGACCTCGTTCTACAGTCTTTGCAGGGACCCGGCGATTCAGCAAGTCGTCGCTCCTGCCGAGAAGAAAATCCGCGAGCTGATCGACACGACGATCAAGGACTTCTGGCACAAAGCGCAGATCGAGAATCCTCCCGAGCAGATCCCGTACCCCGAGGGCCGATTGGTCTTCGGCGTTTCTTTCGTGGGAGAGCCGGCGCCGGCCGAGACCGAGCCCCCCAAGACCTCCAGGAGGCCCCGCGTGCAGACGCAATTCGTCTTGCTGGCGGACATGGGCAGCCGAGCCGCCCAGGCGCGTCAGGTGGTGCGGGCCCTCTCCACGAACGTCGTGGGCCCGAGCGGCACCCTGCAGAGGAAGGAGCTGGCCGGGATCGAGCTGGATGTCCGGATGCCCCCGGAAGGAAAACGCGAGCCGATGATGTGCTACGGATTCAAGGACAACTGGCTGCTGGTCACGCTGGACGAGACGCGCCGCATGGATTTCACCGAAGCGGTGGCCCGGCACGTGGGCCGGACCCTGCCGGAGAGTCTCGCCGACAAGCCCGGGTTGCGCGCCGCCGCCCGGACACTCGGCGAAGCCCACGTCTTTGCCTTTGTCAACCCGGATGCTCTGAAAACGCTCCTGGCAACGAGAGTCAAGGACAAGGCTTCGCTCGAACGCCTGACCAAGGGCCTGGGACTCGCCAATGTCACGTGCCTGGCGGCCGCGATTCGGATTGCCGGCGACAGGAGCCAGGACCTGTGCGTGAAGGGCTTGCTGGGAGTCCAAGGCTCCCGGACGGGTCTGCCCGCCCTGCTCGGTCCTGCGTCCGGCCCGCTGAAGCTGAATGACCGCCTGGTGACGCCCGACACGGTCGGCTTCGTGTGTGCGAATTACGAGCCGCCGAAGTTGTTCGACGATCTCAACAGGATCGTCCAAGAGGCGGCGTACCAGGACCTCAATATGATCGTCCAGGCGGCTTTGGCGGCCACGGCCGGTGACGGCGGCCAGCCTCCCGTGCAGTTGCGCGACGACATTCTGGCTCAGATCGGGGCCCCGCTGCTGGTGACGTGGAAGATGGACCGGCCGTACACCGCGAACTCCAACCAAAGATTTCTATTCGCGTTGCCGGTCCGGGACGGGAACCGCCTGGATGCGGCCCTCGGCCGGGTCCACAAGGCCTTCCTCGGCGCCGATCCGAAGTCGCGGCGCGAATTGCTCGGCCACGTGCTCTACCTCCTGCCCATGCCGGGACCGGCCGCCGGCGAGCGGAGGCAGATGGCCTTCTCGGTGGCGGGCGACCATTTCGTGGTTGGCCCGGTCGACGACGTCGAGCAGGCGATTCGGAGCCTGCAAAAGGAGCCGGACAGCACCATGGCGTCCGATCCGATGTTCCGCTATGCCCGGGAGCGGCTGCCTTCCCAGGCGGGCGTCTACTCCTATCAGAACGATCGGCTGAATATGGAGGCGGCGTGGGTGATGATCAAGCAAATGATCCGCGAGTTCACCGCCCAGGCGCAGAACGAATCGAAGCCAGAGGACGATATGCCCGAGCCGGTAAGGAAAGCGCTCAAAACGCTGCTGCAATACATCGAGGTAAGCCAATTGCCGGACTTCAAAGCGGTGGAGAAGTACTGGGGCGCGACGGTGGGCTTTCTGCAGAGCCGCCCGGAGGGTCTCTATTGGGAGAGCACTTCGCTCAAACCCGCTCAGCCATAGACTGTCGCCTCTGGAGGTCATTCGGCGATTCTGAGGATTGGTTTGACCCCGCGGTCGTGTTATAGTATCCGGTTGTCCGCTTTGCGAAAGGAGTACGGTCATGAACCGCAGGACCCACGGGATCTATGGAATCGCTGCTATGATGGCTATGGTTTGTCTGCTGCCGGTCGAGGCCCCCGCCGATGAGGGGATGTGGCTGTTCAATAACCCGCCGAAGAAGCTGTTGCAGGAGAAGTACAACTTCGCTCCGGGCGACGACTGGTACCTGCACCTGCAGCGGTCCAGCGTCCGGTTCAACAGCGGCGGCTCCGGCTCGTTCGTCTCCGCCGACGGACTCGTGATGACGAACCACCACGTCGGCGCCGATTGCCTCCAGAAGCTCAGCACCAAAGACCGCGACCTGATCGCGCAGGGCTTCTACGCCAGGACGCTCGAAGAGGAGATCCGCTGCGTGGATCTGGAGTTGAACGTCCTGCAGAGCATCGAGGACGTGACGGCCCGGATCAACGCGGCGGTCAAGCCGGGGATGAGCTCGGCCGAGGCGAACCAGGCCCGCCGGGCGGCCATGAACACCGTCGAGAAAGAGTCGCTCGACAAGACCGGGCTCCGCAGCGATGTGGTCACCCTCTACCACGGCGGGCTCTACCACCTCTATCGTTTCAAGAAGTACACGGACATCCGCATCGTCTTCGCTCCGGAGAAAGGGATCGCCTTCTTCGGCGGCGACCCGGACAACTTCGAGTATCCCCGGTACGACCTCGACATCTGCTTCTTCCGGATCTACGAGGACGGCAAGCCCGCCAAGATCGAGCATTATCTCCAGTGGAGTCCCAAAGGCGCGGGCGACAACGAGCTGATTTTCGTCTCCGGTCATCCCGGCCGGACCGACCGGCTCGATACGATGGACCACATCCAATTCCTCCGCGACAAGGTCTTTCCCCAGGCGATGCGCAAACTCTTCCGCTGGGAGGTCACGCTCTCCACCTACAGCGGCCGCAACCGTGAGAACGCCCGCCGGGCCCAGGACGACCTCTTCGGCGTCCAGAACAGCCGCAAGGCCCGCCTGGGCATGCTCGCCGGCCTCCAGGACCCCGCCATCCTGAGCCGCAAACAGGCCGAGGAGCAGAATCTGCGCCAAGCTGTGCAAGAGAAAAAGCCCTTGCTGAAAGAGCCGATGGGCGATCCGTGGACGGAGGTGACTGCCGCCCTGAAGGTTTGGGACGGCATCTATTACGACTGGGACCTGCTGGAGCAGGGCTCCGCCTTCCGCAGTCAGTTGTTCGGCATCGCCCGGACGCTCCTGCGCTTGTCCGATGAATCGGCCAAGCCCAATGCCGACCGTCTCCGCGAATACCGCGAATCGAATCTGGAATCCCTCAAGTTCGAGTTGTTCTCCGAGGCGCCGATCTACGACGACCTCGAGACGGTGCTGCTCGCCGACTCGCTGAGCATGCTGGCGGAGATGAAGGGGTTCGACGATCCGCTGGTCCAGAAAGCCCTGGCGGGCAAGTCCCCCCGGGAGCGGGCCGCCCAATTGATTGAGGGCACAAAGCTCAAGAGTGTCGACGTTCGCAAGAAGCTGGCCGAGGAAAAACCGGAAGCGATTCGCCAAGCGACCGATCCGATGATCCAACTGGCCCTGCTCGTCGATCCCCAGGCCCGCAGCCTCCGCAAGACGTATGAGGACCTAGTTGAGGAGCCGCTCCGCCAAGCCTATGCCAAACTCGCGGCGGCGCGGTTTGCGATCTACGGGACGGAAGTCTACCCCGACGCCACCTTCACGTTGCGGCTGGCCTTCGGCCTCGTCAAGGGCTACACGGAGCAGGGCAAGCAGATTCCTCCCTGGACGACCTTCACCGGTCTCTACGAGCGGGCCCAGGAACAGGGCAATCGCGACCCGTTCGAGCTGCCCCAGCGCTGGATCGAGCGCAAGAACCAACTCGATCTCAATACGCCATTCAATTTCGTCTCGACGGCCGACATCATCGGCGGCAACTCGGGCAGTCCCCTGATCAATCGCAACGGCGAGCTCGTCGGGATCATCTTCGACGGCAACATCCAATCGCTCGTCCTCGACTTCATCTACACGGAGGAGCAGGCCCGTGCCGTCGCCGTGCACTCGGCGGCGATCGTCGAAGCCCTGCGCAAAGTCTACAACGCGGACCGCATCGTCAAAGAGTTGGCACCGTGAGTGCAGGGGGACAATCGGCGGACATAAAAAGAGCCGCCCTTGCGAGCGGCTCCTTTAATCCAATCCTTTGGTTTTGTGAGCGAAACTCGGTTGGATCGGGGCCTCTTGCCCGCGACCGCGCGGCCCAAACGGCCACGCCACCGATCACATCCTACAATTGCCCGTTTCCTCCGGGCGATCCTTGGGGGCTGTAGCTCTCCTGGCTCATGGCCTCCCGCGGATGTGAATCCTCATAGACTTCTTTGAGCTTTCGCGTCGTCAGGTGCGTGTACACCTGCGTCGTGGAAAGGGATTGATGCCCCAACAACTCCTGCACGCTGCGCAGGTCCGCCCCGTTGTTCAGCATGTGCGTCGCGAAGCTGTGCCGCAGCGTGTGCGGGCTGATCGCCGGATCGAGACCCGCGATCTTCAGGTACTTATCCATCTTGCGCCGGACGCTGCGCGTGCTCAGACGTTGCCCATGCTTGTTCACGAACAGCACCCGGGAATCGAAGTGGCTGTTGTTCTGGGCGCGCTTATTCCGGTATTCCATATAGTGCTGGATCGCTTGCAGGGCCGAAGAGCTGATCGGTGTGATTCTCTCTTTCTTGCCCTTGCCCCGAATGTGAATGACCTCGCTGAGAAAGTCGATGTCATCCATATTCAGCGCGACAAGCTCGCTGACCCGAATCCCCGTGCTGTAGAGAGTCTCGAAGATGGCCCGATCTCTCGAGCCCAGCCAGCTATCCGTCGGCGGCGTCTCCAGGAGGCGCTTCACCTCCTCGTATTCGAGGAAGCGCGGGAGCTTCTTTTCCTGCTTGGGCGTGCGAATCGCCGTCAGTGGATTGGACGTGCAGCGATTCGTCTTCACCAGGAACTTGTAGAAGCTGCGCAGCGTGGCCAGCTTGCGTGCGATGGTCGCCTTGGAGTAGCCTTTGCCGTTCAGATGGGCGAGGTAGGCCCGGGCCTCATCGACATCCACCGCCAGCAGGCGCGGATCGGCTTCCTGCTCCGTCTGCGTCGCGACCGCCGTGGCCATGCCCGCCTCCGGCTGCCCCATCGTCACGGCCTCGGCAGGCGATCCCGGTTCCCAAACGCGATTCGTCGCGCTCGGAGTCGCGCCGTTCGAGCCATTCAGAAGGAAGTCGGTGAACTGCGTCAGGTCGGCTCCATAGCACTTGGCCGTGTGCTCGGAGAACCGCTTCTCGAATTTCAGATAGTGCAGGAATTGTTCGATTGTTGCGCTGCCTTCTTCCATGGTCCACCTACCTACTTGATCCATTGGCATCATTGACCACCTTCTTCATTTGCGATTTACGATTCAAGATTTACCATTTGGGATCGACGATGCAGCACAAGCTCACTCTCAATCGTAAATCTTAAACAGTAATTCCTACGGTATTGTCCTGACATCCTTGTCCTGGGTTCCCAGGCGCCCTTCGTCGCGCTTGGGGTCACCCTCCCGCAGGAGCTGCTCGGCACAGCCAATGAGAGACTGCGTCAGCTTGAAGCTGATCACGGCGGCGTCGAACCAGTCAAAGTCTGTTCGTTTGTCCTTCGCCTGCTCGATCAGCGCGTCCAGAAGCTCGTCTTCCCGCCCTTGTTCATAGCGGAAGATATACTTCTCCGCTCCCTTGTTGAGCACTAATTGTCGTTGTGGCCTTTTCATGCTACCGCTTTTATCGGCCAATGGAGCGTCCGCCTTTACAAAATATGGACTATCGGGCGGGTCATTCATGCGGTCCATGCGCAGAATCGGACTCTCCGGCGTGGGGTTCGGCCTCGGTTGGCCATGTCCGGATAACGCTTCTCAGGGTGTGTCGACGCGGATCTGAAAGTAGGTGATGTCGCCCCGCCGCTCAATCGTGACGTCCCCCAGACCCTGGAGATGAGTCAGGTGTTTCAGAACTTCATTACGGTCCATCGCCAGGCCGGTGCAGATGTCCTCCACGGAGCACGGCCGACGTTTCAGCACTGACACGACATCCGCCTCCGCCCGCTGGCGGTGCTCGTCGCTGACAGCGGCCGGCGGCGCTCCGATCACCTCGCAGTTGCCGCCGATCTGCCGGGCGATGGCGTCCAGCGTGGCCGCTGGCACAGCCTGGACGTCCGGCTCCGCCGGCGGACGGACCGCCGTATTGAGGTGCACTTTGTCCGGCCGGGTCCGCTGGATCAGGCCCTTGACCTTCTCGATTTGCTCCGCCCCCGTGTTCACTCCCGCCACCAAAAAGACCTCAAGCCAGATCTGGCCTGAGTACTCCTGGCGGAACTGCTCCAGCCCGGAAACCAGCTTTTCAATAGTGATACCGGGGCTCGGCCGGTGCACCGCCTCGAAAACGGCCGCATCGGCGGCATCGAGGGTCGGGCAGACCACATCGGCCTTGGCACACTCGGCCCGGACGTCCGCCCGATACAAAAGTGTGCCATTCGTCAGGATGGCCACGCGAATCTCGGTGAGCCGGCGAATGCCGTCGATGAGGTCGCCCAGCCTGCTGTTCAACGTAGGTTCGCCCGAACCGCCGATGGTGATGTAGTCGGCTTTGAGGCCGGCCTTCAGCTTCGCCGCCAATTCGGCGAGGACAGCATCGATATCAATGAAATCTTGACGTACGATGCTGCTCCGGGTGGTCCTGCCGATCTGGCAGTAGATGCAGTCCAGCGTACAGATCTTCGCCGGGACGATGTCCACACCCAGACTCAAGCCCAGCCGGCGCGAAGGCACCGGCCCGTATGTGTAGAATGTCTGCTTAGCTTTTGCGGTGTTCATGCGTAATCTCGAAAATGGCACAGAAGACCCGCACGAGGTCTTCCAGCCAGTCCAACGGAAGCATCGAGGCAGCGTCCGACAGGGCCTTGTCCGGCTCGGGATGCACTTCCAAAAAGAGCCCGTTGGCACCCGCTGCCACGGCGGCCCGCGCCAGCAGAGGCGCCATCTCGCGTCGGCCGCCGCTGGCCGCCCCCAGCCCACCGGGCTGCTGCGTGCTGTGCGTCGCATCGAAAACCACCGGGCAGCCGAACTGCTGCATCACGGCGATGCCCGTCATATCGTTCACCAAGCGGTTGTACCCGAAGAAGGTGCCCCGCTCGGTCAAGATGACCTTGTCGTTCTTGCAGGCCCTGATCTTATCTACGACGTTGCCCATCTCGGCAGGGGAAAGAAATTGGCCCTTTTTGACACTGATAGGGCGGCCTGTCTCGGCACAGGCACAGAGCAAGTCCGTCTGCCGGCACAGGAACGCCGGGACTTGGAGGCAGTCCACCGTCTGTGCCGCCTCGACCGCCTGGGCCGGCTCGTGGATATCCGTCATCACAGGAAGGCCCGTCCTAGCCCGGACCTTCGCCAGGATCTTCATGCCCTTGGCCAGCCCCGGACCGCGGAAGCTGGAAATGCTGCTGCGATTCGCCTTGTCGAAACTGGCCTTGAAGATGATTCCAATCCGGGTGGACTGCGAGATATCCACCAGCCGCTCGGCGATCTGCAGGCAGCCCTCCTCACTCTCAATGACACACGGCCCGGCCATCAGGAACAGCGGCACATCCAACCCGACAACTACATTGCCAATTTTGAAGCTCATCCCTGTCATCACAATTGAGGACTCACTTTCCGTCTTCGAGGTATACTTCCCGGCGATCTCGTCCCAGCCGTGCCAACTCGCTCTCGATCAGGCTCGCGTAGCTGTCCATGGTATGGGGCACACGGGACAGGTCCAACATCTCCTGGACTTGCAGGATGGTGCGCGAGTCCGGTCCCTCGATCTCGACGAACGTTCCCAGCAACGGCAACTCATCCAGGGCCACTTCGCAGTCCCGCAGTCGCCACAGGCGGCGTCTCTTATTGAACGCGAGAACTTTGTCATAGCCCAGGGCGATCAGCAGCGTTTCGGCCGCATCCCCGTCGCCTATTTCCAGTTCTACCTCGACGCGCTTCTTGTAGTCGTCCGGCTGCTTGGGGCCTTTGTACGCAAGGACGAGCCGCTCGCTCTGTCCGAGCCCCTCCCGGCGCAGCCGCAGGCACTTGTCGCCTCGCGTGAGGTCGCGAGCGACCGTATCAAAGTAGGCGTCCGTCTGCACGATCTCGCCGCGAAAGGTCGCGCCGCACGCGCTGAGCCTGCGCTCGACCGCCGCCAGCGAATCCACCTTCAGCTTGGCCTCGATCTCCTCGTGCATATCAGATTACGATGCTGACCATCTTGCCCTTGACCACGATGACCTTCCTGGGCGCTTTGCCAGCCAGTGCCGCGACAACCTTTTCGCTGGCGAGCACCTTGGCCTTGACCTGCTCTTCCTCCAAGTCCACCGGAACCAGAATCCGGTCCCGGAGCTTGCCGTTGATCTGCACCGGCAACTCGATCTGCCTCTCCCGAGCGACCTCTTCTTCGTACTTCGGCCAGGGCTGGCAGGCGAGACTCTCCCGATGGCCAAGCCGCTGCCAGAGCTCTTCGGCGATATGGGGAGCGAAAGGCGCCAAAAGGAGAATGAACGACTCCACGACGGAGCGCGGCCGGACTTCCTGTTTCGCCAGATGATTGACGAAGATCATCATCGCACTGATCGCCGTGTTGAAGCCGAAGGTCTCGATGTCGCTGCCGACCTTGCGGATCGTCTGGTGCAACAGGCGAGCCGTCTCCTCATCGGGCTCTGCGTCTTTCACCGCCGGGGCCAGTCGGCCCGTCTCCTCCTCGACGACTATGCGCCAGGTCTTCTGGAGGAACCGGGACACACCCTGCATGTCCCGCATGCTCCACGGCTTGATCGCTTCGAGCGGGCCCATGAACATCTCGTAGAGCCGCATGGAGTCGGCGCCGTACTCCTCAACAACCCGGTCGGGATTGACCACGTTGCCGCGCGACTTGCTCATCTTCTGGCCGTCTTCGCCCAGGATCATCCCCTGGTTGATGAGCTTGCGGAACGGCTCTCTGGTGCTGACATAGCCCAGGTCGTAGAGGAACTTGTGCCAGAACCGCGAGTAGAGCAGGTGCAGCACGGCGTGCTCGGCCCCGCCGATATACAGGTCCACGGGCATCCAGTATTTCTCTTTCGCCGGGTCCCACCCTCGCTCGGAGTTCCTCGGATCGAGATAGCGCAGATAGTACCAGCAACTACCCGCCCACTGGGGCATCGTATTCGTTTCCCGCCTGGCCCCGGTCCCATCCGGCAGCGTCACGTTGACCCAGTCGGTCGCTTTGGCCAGCGGCGATTCCCCCGTCCCCGGCGGCCGGTAGTCTGCGACCTCCGGCAGCCGCAGCGGCAACTCGTCCTCGGACAGGCCAAGGATCCGTCCGTCCTCCGTATGGAGAATGGGGAACGGTTCGCCCCAGTACCGCTGGCGGCTGAAGAGCCAGTCCCGCAGCTTATAGTTGACCGCCTTCTTGCCCTGCCCCCGCTCCGCGAGCCAAGCCGTGATCTTCTCCTTGAACTCCGCTGTAGGCAAGCCATTGAACGGCCCGCTGTTGATCGCCCTTCCGTCGCCCGTGAAGCAAAGCTCACCGCGTCGGACCGGTTCGGCCTCGCGGGGGTCCGGCGGCTCCACCACAGGAATAATCGACAGATCGAACTTCTTGGCGAACTCGTAGTCGCGGTCATCATGGGCCGGCACGGCCATAATGGCCCCCGTGCCGTAGCTGATCAAAACATAGTCGCTGATCCAGATCGGGATTTTTTCGTTGTTGACCGGATTGATGGCGCAGGCCCCGGTGAAGACGCCCGTCTTCTCCTTGGCCAGGTCCGTCCGGTCGAGGTCGCTCTTGCGGGCAGCAGCGTCGCAATATTCCTGGACCGCTGCCTTCTGGGCGGGCGCCGTAATCACATCGACCAACGGATGCTCCGGGGCAATGACCATGTAGGTCGCGCCAAAGAGCGTATCGGGCCGGGTGGTGAAGACCCAGAGGTCCTGCTCGTACCCGTCGATCTGGAAACAGACCTCCGCCCCGACGCTCCGGCCGATCCAGTCCACCTGCAGCTTCTTGATCGACTCGGGCCAGTCCACGAGGGCCAGGTCTTCCAGCAAGCGATCGGCGTACTTCGTAATGCGCAGCATCCACTGCCGCATGGGCCGGCGCACCACGGGATAGCCGCCCCGCTCGCTGACGCCCCCCACCACTTCCTCGTTGGCCAGCACCGTGCCCAGCGCTGGGCACCAGTTCACCGGCACATCCGCCTGGTAGGCCAGCCGGTGGTCGTCGATGAATTGCCGCCGCTCTGGTTCGCCCAGGCCCTCCGGGATGGGCAGTTGCTCGATCGGCCTGGCTTTCTGCCGGCCCTCGTCAAAGTAGCTGTTGAAGAGCTTCAGGAAGATCCACTGTGTCCACCGGTAGTATTCGGGGTCGGTTGTGGCGATCTCGCGGTCCCAGTCATAGCTGAATCCGAGCGACTTGGTCTGGCGCCGCATGTTCGTGATGTTCTGGGCCGTCGTCAACGCCGGGTCCGCGCCCGTCTTGATCGCGTGCTGCTCGGCGGGCAGGCCGAAGGCATCCCAGCCAAACGGGTGCAGCACGTTGAACCCTTTCATCCGCTTATAGCGCGCGACGATATCGCTGGCCGTGTAACCCTCCGGATGCCCCACGTGCAGACCCTGGCCGCTCGGATAGGGGAACATGTCCAGCACGTAGTACTTCGGCCTGGACGCCTCGCAATCCTGGGCCTTGAAGGTCTTATGCTCTTGCCAGAACTCCTGCCACTTCTTCTCGATCGGCCCGAAGCTATATGCGCCTTCCTGTACGTTCATCGATCTCCAGCACCTCGTTCAAAAATCTGCCTCAGAGCGGTGGGGCTTACAACCACGCCGGGAGCCACACTATATACGATTTACCGCCGCGGTGGTAGGGAAAGTTCGCGAGGAGGCGGCATGCGGCATGCAGCTTGGGAGGTGTGGATAGGTGGCATCGTCGAGTGCGGCTTGACGATGCCACCCGCCATCCGATGTCTTCAGTTCAGCCAGGCAGCGGCCCAACGAGCCAGGGCAGAGAAATCCAGCCAGCCCTCGTTTACCAGATCGGCCACCGGGGTGCTCGCCACGATGCTGAAGGTATTCGCGCTGGTGGCGGCCATGGCCGGACGGTTCGAGCTGGAAACACGAATCATCGCCTTCGTCGAGTCGACGAGCGGGACCAGCCATTTGTACTGGCCGGTATTGCCCACGTTCGGCGGGTATACCGGCGTCCAGGAGGTACCGCCCTCAATCGAGAACTCGACCAGCACCGTCTCGGTGATGCCTGCGCTCTGCCATCGGACCGTCACGACTTTGCCGGAAGTGAAGGCCTCTCCCCCATTGGGCGCCAGCACCGCGATGGAGGCCGGCTTTGGGGTAAGAGCGGGGCGCAGATCGTTGAAGTCCTGCCCCCCCCAGCGGTTCGCGGCGCCGAACGTACTATACCTGCCATTGGTGTCGTACTGAGGCGAATCGGCTTCGAGGGCGTCACTGGGGTCGGCTCTCAGTTGAAATACCTCCGTCGTGCCCACGCCGGTGAGCGGACTGATACCCTCGCCCGCCGGCCCGAAAACGATCCCACCGGCGACAGTGCGGATGCGCAGGCGCCAGTCCTTGTTGCTCACGTCGAAGGACTTGGCGGAGATATACTTCCCCTCGCCGCCGGTTTTGGCCTGGATGTTGATCCACCAATCGCCGGCGGCCGGTTCGTAGCTGACGTCCGTCGGCACATCCTGGGCCACGGTGATGATCGTACCGGCCCGCAGGTCCGACCAGACCGGATCGGCCGTCAAGGTGAGAGTCTTGTCGAGCTTCGTGCCGTTATAGGTATCGAGTTGCCAACCCCGCATGTCCAAATGGTCCTTGATGACCACCATCTCGAACCAATCCCCCCCATTGCCCATGATACGGCCGAAGTAGGAGTCCGAGGCGCGGCCGCCCGCGTCATCCGCCGAGGAATCGCCGCCCCCCAGAAAGCTGGTGCCGTCGATGGCGTTGTACTCGTTCAGAATGACATCCGCCGCCCAGAGAGTCCCCGAAACCAGCGACAGCACCAGCATGAGCCCCATTGCTCTTCTCGGAACCATATCCACCCTTTCCTTCCGCAAAATCCCGGTAACACGACTTGTCGTCTACTCCTCTGTGCGGTCTCCAAGACCCGCATCAGCCCTATGCCATCATAACACAAACTACTTCGCTGCCGTTGGGATATTTGCCGTCGTTCTCGTCGAGGACACGGGGAGGTTCGGTCCCTCCTGCCACATGCCGTCCGGCCGGACTTGGAGCGCTTCGGTGTCCCGGTAGAAATCCAGCGTGGCGACGGCGTAGTCAGTCAACGCATCCGTCGCGGCGTTGCGGGCGTCGTACAGATCGTTCAGAGCGTCCAGGACACGCCGGCTGCTGGCCTGCCCGTACTGCATCAGGACCGACGCCCTCTTGTCTCGGGCCTGCGCGGTCGTCAGCGCCGCGGACAAGATCTGGTATCGTTCGGCGGTCTCCGTAAGTTTGCGGTGTGCCTCTCGCACCTCCAGCCGGACCGCGTCCGCCAGAAGGTCGTACTCGCGACGACGCGCCTCCAGGGTGATCCACGCCTTGCGGTACACGTGCTGCTCGGGCACTCGATCCAGCGGCAGGTCGAGCACGGGGCCGGCCGTAATCGATTGGTCGCCCCGGGTGTTCACATCCACGCTCCCCGTCAACCGCAGATCCGCCCGAAGACTGTCGGCCGCCACGTAGACCGCCCGCTGGGCGTCGAGAACCGCATCCGCGCTGTTGGTGACGTCGAGCCGACTGCAGAGCGCGCCTTCGATCGCTTCGGGGAGAGCAATCTCCGGCTGGGCAATCCCCTGCTGTCGCAGAACGTTGAGAAGCCCCACATCCAACTGGAAGTCCGAGACAATCGGCAGGGCCAGCGTGAGCTTCAGTTGATCGAGCGACCGCTCGTACTCCTTCTGGGCCAGGACCAGGGAGTCGCGTGCCTTGAGCACGTCTTGGTGAATCTGATCCACTTCCAGGCTCGGAATCAGCCCGGCGGCGACTACTTTTCTCGCTCGACTCTCCAGTCCGGTCAAGGCGTGGAGGTAATCCTGCGTGTTTTGGGCGACCGCATCCAGTTCCAGGGCCTGCAGGTACTGGGTGGCTACCGCCACGGCGAACGTCTTGCGAAACCGGTTGAAGGTCCGGATCTGGTAGAGCGTCGTCCGCTCCGCCAATGTCAGCTTCTCCATCACCACCCTGCGGTCACTGCCACGCAGCAAGGGCTGCGTGATCACAGCGCCGAAGATGGACGTCCAGCCCTGGCGGCCTGTCCCGGCGAGCACGTCGGCCCAGGCCGTCGCGATTCGTGTGCTGATCTGGGTGCCGGTGGCCAGGAGCCGGTTGAAACCGAGGTTGGCCTCCGTCTGGACCGCCCGGTCATCGCCGTCCCTGAGATACAGGACGCTGCCGCCGCCGAAAAGCTGCGTCTCGTAGCCATGACGGACCAGCCGCAGGTCCAGGGCGGCGGTGTACAACAGCTCTTTCTGCGTCTGGTAGTCGCGATTGTGGGCCGTTGCCAGAGCCAAAGCACACGGCAGAGTCACGACACCGGAAGCTGGAACGGCGTTCTCGATCTGAAGATCGTTCGGGCCGGGCGCAACGTCGCGGATTCGGTAGTTGGCTTTCGTCCCAAACTTCGGGTCCCACTTCCGCTCGATGATGTTGTAGACGCGCTGATCCGCATCCTCTTTGTAGTTCTTCGGACCGCATCCCGCCAGGACGAGGAGACTGCCCAGGGCCAGTAGGCAAAATCTCTGCCATCTTCGGTTCTGCGATCTGTCCGTCATTCTCCAGATTCTCCCCGTTCGCAGCCGCCGCGCGGCGAAGGACGCGGGCCGTCTACAACCCGCGAATTCCCACGACCTCGCCGGGGACGAGTCTCAGTCCCGGCGGAATCTTGACCAACACGGGCAGACCCCACTGCGGGACATTCGGATTGAGCCACAGCCGCTGCGGCATCAACTCGATCGTGGGGCCAATATCGACGATCGTGGACTGGGCGACTTGCGGGGGCAAGCTGGTCTTGACCAATTCCACCTCCATCTGGTCCTTCAGATGCCCGAGTTGCTGCTCCGTCACGTACGCCACTACCTCCGTCGGTTCCGCCTCCGCCACCGCCAGGATCGGATCGCCGGCCGTCACCACCTCGCCGGGCCGCCGCACCAGCTCTTCGCCCGGCCTCTGCAGCACCGTGTCATTCCTCTGGCCATGAATCGGGATGACGATGCCGTCGATGGGCGACGTCAGCTTCACTTCGCGGCGTGATTTCCACGCGGCCAGTTGCTCCAGCAAACCGCTCATGACCTTTTCCTGCACTTGGATTTGCTTGTGAATCGCTTCCAGGGCCGCGTCTTCCGAGGGCACGGGCAGCTCGCACGCCGCAAACGCGTCGCGCCTCAGTTGTGCCTGCTGGAACGCCACCTTGGCTTGTTCCAGCAGCCGCTCATTCTCCTGGATCTTCCTGGCGATGCTCTCGTGCTGGGTCTTGATCCTCTCCCACTCATACGGCACGATCGCATTTTCCTCCAGAAGTTTGCGGCCGATCTTCACCTGCATCGCCAAGTCGTCAAGAGTGACACGATCGGAGGCGAGGGTGGCCCGCAGATCGAGAGTGCGCAGTTGGGCACTGTCCACATCCACCTCGAACCGCCGCCAGTTGTCCTGCCGGCTGTTCTGGAGACTGGCGGCTTCCACCCGCAACTGCTGCTGGGTGGGGATCAACTGCGCGGAGAGGTACTCCACCTCGGCCCCCGCGGCGGCCAGTTCCGCCCTCAGTTTGGCCTCGTCCACCTGCTCGTTGTCGACCACGGTGTCCATGACGACCAGGGTCTGATCCTTCTTGACAGGCTGGAACAGCGCCACGTCCTCGGGGATCCTCAGGATGCGGCCGGTACAGGTCGCGGCGACCTGACGGACCTGCCCCCGGGCAATCCCCAGGGTCTCAAACCGCTGCATCCGCGCGTGGAACAGCCAGACCACCATCCCTACGGCCACCAGCCAGACCGTCACCGGCACTGCATGACGCAGATAGAAGCGTCTGAATCTGTGACGGTTGTTGGTTCGGTCCTTCATGCCGGTTCCTAGACCTCGAGCAACCTCTCTTGCAGGGTCAAGCTGATGTTCTCGATCCCCTCGACCTTCTCCAGCGCCGAGACGAATTCTTCATTCTGCGCCGGATCGCGAATCAGGATCTGGTACGCATATTCGGCCGGCTCGCCGAAGCCGCTGTCCTGCACCGAGATCAGCGTGAAACTCCCGCAGAACCGTCGCAGGATGCCGGTCACCGGATGATCCCCTGCCACCGGCCCCCGCAGGCTGAAGCGGAGAAAGCCGTTGTGCGGCTCGTGGGCGCCGAAATCGGTGAAGAACAGGTAGATCACAATCAAGCTCAGGACGACCGTCCCCAGAATGGCCGTCAGGTAGCGGTGGGAGCCCGACGCCATGCCCACCACCAGGGCGCAGAAGATGAACGCAATGTCGCGGGTGTCCTTGATGACGTTCCGGAAGCGAACAATCGCCAGGGCGCCCATCAGCCCGAAGGCCGTGATGATGTTGTTGCCGATGACCGTCATCACCATGGAGACGACGACCGTGATGAGGATCAGAGACTGTACATAGGAACGGGAATAGGACAACCCGCTGTGCGTCATGTAGTACACCCAGGCGAGGACCTGCCCCAGGACGAAGGCCAGTAGGAGCGAGAGCAGCACCGTCTGCGCATTGAAAGGCCCCCCGCTGACCGGTGTGTCTTCCAGCAATTGCCACAGTCTGTCCATCTTACGGATACCTCAGGGCCGGCGCACAGAAACCCAACCGGCACGCCTGCGTGATCGACGTAGCGTACTTCGAGATCGGGGTCACCTCCAGATCGAACTCTCTCACCAGCCGGGTGAGCCATATCGGGTAGCAGCCCGTGAACTTGATTTCCAGGATCGTGTAGCCCGTAGTCAGAGCATGATCGCGCCAGCCGGAGCCGCCCAGCCGCACGTACGGCTCGTCTGTGACTTTGTAGCACAACTCCCGGTCAAACGTCACCCGCACCCGATCCTCCGATGTGCCTTCAAACGCCTGCCGCAGATAGCGAACCAGGACGATCGGACCCGCTTGGATCGAGGCCACGTAAAACTGAAACTGGCTCAGGGCCGTTTCGTCCGTCGTGTAGCCCTGCGGCGGCAGAGACTTGCCCTGGAGCAGAATCGGCACATCCTGATTTGTCACCCGGGCCCGGCTCTTGAAAATGACCTGGTTGAGGCGCCGTTTGATCTCCAGGAAACGCGGATACTCGGGCTCGTCGGTGTAGCTGCGAATCCGCAGTTTGAACCGGTTCTTGACCCCCGTCAAGCTCTCCCGGCAAAGCTGCAGGTCCGGCGCATCGAGGTAGAGGCTCACAATGGGGTACATCCCTCCCCGTTGCAGCTTGGAATAGCGATCCGGCTGCAGAAAGGGGCGGATGTACCGAACGATGCCTGCCGCCCGAATCTCGTTGATAAGATATTTCATCTCGTATCGGCACGCCAGCATCCGATCCGCCGTAGCCTTCTTCGCCGGCGGTGCCTTGGGCTTGTCCTTTGGGCTGAGACCCCCAAGACGCGCCTGATGTTCGGATTGTTCCATCACCTTACCCCCGGTCACGCTCAAAGCGGCCGAGTTGAACCTGCGTTTTTATCCATTTTAACATAAAGATGGCCTTTGGGTCAAGAATCTGCGGCGGTTTCGCCGGTGAGAAGCCAGCCGCGGACGCAAACAAGGGTCGATAATCGGTGGAGCCCGACTAAGACACGAATGTCAGGGGACTCAACGCGCATTTCCGGAAGCTGTCGGCCGCGAGGGTCACGGTTCGCCATTTCGGGCTTCGACACACCAGGTGCTCCAGGTAATCGTCCAGCCGCAGGCACAGGAACACGTACCGGTCCAAGCCGCAGGCGACGTTCTCGCAGCCGTCGAAATCCACATCTGCCTTTGCGATACGGTAGGCGAAGACAAAGATCGCCTCGTGGTCATGTCCGAGGGCATCCCTCCACACTTGCAGGCTTTGGATGTCATCGACCGTCACCCAGCAATCCAAACCCGTCCTTCCGGCCAGCGTCGGGCCGGAAAACGTCCGCCCTTTGACCTCAACGATCACCTTGCGGTCCGGCCGGGGCAAGAGCAGAAAATCGAAATTCTTCACAGATTTATAGGACGGTCCCAGCCGCCGGTGCTCATCGCTCCGGACGTACTGGACGCGGTGGTCCAGCAGCCAATTCTCAAAGGCACGCTCGTAGCGATTGGGAGAGTACTGCCGCATACAGCTCGCACCCTGCCTCTGGGAGCAGAGGACATCGCACCATCCACCGGAGCCGGCCCAAGCGCTGCGATCAGGAACCCAGACGCGACAGGAATTGCCCCACATCTGCAAGCTCCTGCTCACCGGTGGCCATGTTCTTGAGGACCACCTGCCGCTTGTCTCGGTACTCCTGGCCGACAATCACGCACACCTTCGCGTTCTGGCCGGCCGCTTCCTTGAGCTGCTTCGAAAGACCGCCTTGTCTGTAGCTGAAGCCGGCCGAGTGTCCTTTCGAGCGAACCTGGGCCGTGATTTCATACACGGACCGGAGCGCCTGGGGGTCCGCCAAGGCGACAAAATATTCCAGCTCGCGTCTGGGCACCTGCTTGTCCAGCAAACCTCTCTGTTCCAGGAGGATTTCCAGCACGCAGTCGCCCATCCCCATACCGGTCGCGGAGATGGGCGGTCCGCCGAAGTCCCGCAGGAGGTTATCGTAGCGTCCCCCGCCGCAGATGGCCCTCAACTCGCCGGCAATGTCGTGCACCTCGAACACCACGCCCGTATAGTAGGCCAGACCGCGCACGATGCTGGGGTCGAAGGCGCAATATTCGCCCATGCCCATGGCGTTCAAGATGTCCAGGACGGTCCGAAGCTCGTCGACAGCTTTGGTGAGGGCCTCATTCGGCTCCGCGATCCCGGCGATCTGCTCGATCGAATCAAAACCCATGAGAGCGCGGATCTTGCCTGCCTGGCCCGCATCAGGCACCTGCTCGGCCAGCAACGCATCGAACGTCTCGACCGGCAGTTTCGGCTTCTTGTCGAGCACGGCGTACAACCCATCGTGCCGCTCGGGGGGGATTCCAATGCTCGTGAGAACCGCCGCCAGGAGTCTCCGGCTGGAGATCTTCGCTTGTATGTCCTTGGGGGTCAGGCCGACCGTGCGCAGATAATCCACAGTGGTGAAGATGATCTCCGCATCGGCCTGCCCCGAATCCTCGCCAACGATGTCAATATTCCATTGGAAGAACTCCCGCAGCCGCCCTTTTTGGGGCCGCTCGGCCCGGCAGAGGCGCGGAACCGCGAACCACTTGATCGGCCGCGGCAGCGCATTGATCTTCTGGTTCACCATGCGGGCCAGTGTCGGCGTGATCTCCGGGCGAATCGCCAACTCCCGGCCGCCCCGGTCCTCCAACGAAAAGAGCTGCTCGACAATCTCCTGCCCACTCTTGAGCTGGTACATGCTCAGGTGCTCGAAGATCGGGCCGTCATATTCCTCGAAGCCGCTGCGCAGCGAAGCCTTCCTCCAGCCGTCGATGATCCAGTTGTGCCGGGCCATCTCCGGCGGGTAAAAGTCCCTTGTCCCTTTGACAGGCGGTATCTTCATGTCCTTCTTCTCTTTATGTTCCTGACCGTGCGTTTTTCTGTGACGTTGTTGTCGAATTTGACCTTGATATACTCATCCATGTCGCCGTCACTTGTGAAATGGAGCTCATAATCGTACTCGCCCGGGACATAATCGCAGTCCGAGTGTTTGTACTTGCGACAAATCTTCGGCCGTCTCCCGTAAATGCCACACTGATAGGTCTCCTGGGACAGGTGACGGCATACGTTCTTCACACTGAGGTACCAGTCTCCGTCTTCCACAAAGACCGAGATGCCCTCGTGGCAGAGGTACCACCGGATATCATCGTAATCCTCCCTCGTTTCCGGCGTTTCAATGGGCAAGGCAAAGTACCGGCAGCACAACCCCGCACATCTTCCACATCGACCCTTCCGAGCCATCCGTGATTCCTCAGCCATATCCCAAAACCACCTGCCCGAAAACCGCACTATACGCCGTCCTCCGGATACCGTCAAGAAAGGGCCTCGCCATGCCTTGTCCGGGAGCCTCCGGCCGGCGATCGCGCGGCTGGGACTCGCGACTTCTCTCGGGCAGATTCCCCAAGAATAATTTTTTTGAAAAAATCTCATCAAAGGAGTTGACATGCCTCCATCCCCCTGGTACTATTTCATTTAGTAATTTTGTCCACAGGCCCCCGCATAGTCTCGCTTCCTCTCCCTCATCAATAGCGGGGGCTTCTTTTTTGCGCCAATCACAGGCGGGATGGATGCGTTGACGCATGATAGGAGATCGCGGCGCGACGAGCTTGGTTGGTGTCGTGGTTACGCGGTGTCCACGCTCGCGCTTGTGATTCCGAGGCCGAAGGTCTCCGGCCCGAGGAGCCGGGAAGTCTGCCCCAAGAAAGATGTTGGCCGAAACCGGATGAGCCGGTCTAGGCGCGCCAGGGTCGCGCTCGCTTGATCTCGCCGGCCAGCACGCGCTGGGCGATGAGCGCATCTTCACGGACCTGGAAATCGAACATCCCGACACAGAGGAAATCGGCCCCGGCTTCAAAGGCGAACTTGAAGCCTTCCTGCGGCGGGACCGCGCCGGCCGCGAGGACTTTGAAGCCAATCCACGGCTCCTCAAGGCCCTTCATGTACTCGATGGTCTCGTCCGGGTTGCGGCAATACATGTTGTCGTGGAACTGATTGTGGTCTCTGCTGTTCGACCCGATCACGTCGAACTCCTTGCGGTTCGCTTTCGGAGTGGCCGACCAGTAGTTGTCCGGGTGGATGGTCTTGACCCAGAAGTCCGGCTTGAAGCCCGCTTTGACGCACGCCTTGATCGTCTCCAGGTCATGGGCCCCGAGCCCGCCGGCGACTTTGAGTTCCTTGATATATTCCAGCGCCTCGCCCAAGGCGGCAACTTTGCCGTCGCGTACGGCCTTGTCGGCGAGGCCCCCTTGCACGTAGACCCCGTGGGCGCCACCGTCGACCGAGCGTTTGATTCCTTCCTTGATATCCTTGCCCGAGGCACAATCGGAAAACCACAGAATCTTGCCGCCCCGCTCGTTCCAGTACCGGTTGATGACCCGGTCGGAGACGGGGTTCGTCAGAACCGTGTTGACGCCCATCTCCTCCGCCACCTCGAAGGTCTGAAACACCTTGTCATCGGTGTGGTATGCCTTTACGAGGTCGGAGACGTACATCAGATCCCGGCTATGGGCCCAACCGCCGATCAGGTTGCCGCCGCAGAAGACCCGGCTGATCTTGAGGTTTTTGATCTGCCCGTATTGCATCTTCCCGGCGACGGTTCCCGCCTTGCTCTCTTTCGGCCTGCCGCCGCTCTCCGCCATTTTCGCCAGCAGGTTCTGCTCTTCGAAGCTCGCCAGCCCCAGGGTCACACCCGCCGATGCCGCTACCGACCCTTTGATGAAGCCGCGACGATCTACTTCTCTTGCCGCCATGGTTCTACCCTCAACTGAGATTTTCACGAACGAATCGTTCGCCCGGCGGGCTATGACCGCCAGGGCCGTTGTCTTTGCAGGTTGCCGGACAGGATATTCTTGGCGATGATGACATCCTCTCGGACCTGGAAATCGAACATCCCGACGCACATGAAGTCGGCGCCGTTCTGGAGGGCGTGCTTGAATCCCTCCCGGGGATGAAT
>Ga0315289_10003467_pt1 | contig 23856 bp, 22 predicted proteins | sample YL17G11_40_MG_FD_203452 | JGI IMG/M metagenome (GOLD analysis project Ga0315289, IMG submission 203452) | Sediment microbial communities from Yellowstone Lake, YNP, Wyoming, USA - YL17G11_40 | ecosystem: Environmental > Aquatic > Freshwater > Lake > Sediment | place: USA: Wyoming | collected...
AGTCATTCAGTAGTGACTTGACCTTGAGGACATACATAGGCCCGAAATAGTGTGGCCTATGTATGTCCTCAGACTGTGCATAGCGTAAACACATTATTGACATGCCTACATCTGTTGTATATAGTATGAACCAAACCTTCATATAGGTCAGGATGCGGTAGAAAGACGGATGTTTTCGGCAAGAATATAGGCAGGAGGGTTGTGAAATCATCGCAATGCAACAGCCGGACAAAGATTCAATCAAAGCAGCACAAACCAGGAGTGCGCATGGTCAACCGGTAACTGAGCAAACGCCGTTGATAGATGGTACAACAGTCATTGAAGATGAAGTTGTAGCTTCAATCGCCGGGTTTGCTGCCGGCAAGGTTAAAGGGGTAGAAAGTCTGGGTAAGAGCTCTATTACCAGTTCTGTGATCCACCATATTAAAAGTGCCGAGGATAATGCCGGTACAGGTGTGAAGGTTGAGGTGGGAAAAAGGGAGGCTATTATTAATCTCGAGCTTAATGTTATGTATGGATACTATATTCCCGATATTGTTGACGAAGTTCGTAGTAATGTGGCTTCCTCGCTTATGGAAATCACCGGGCTTATGGCTAAAGAGATCAACATACGCATTGTGGGCATTAAATTTTCTGATACAAAGAGGAAAACTGGATAGTTACTTAGATTTGCTTAAACAAATGAGTGTAAATCGCAATGAAACAGGGTTAGCAAATTCATGAATGTTTTTAATCGGGGCACAGTGATATTAATTGGCATAATTGTATTAGCCGGAGCAGCAGTAGTCCTGCTTATATCCACGGGCGTGAGTACGCCTGACCTGTTGCCCGGTGGATTCTTAACGACGTATTTACAAAATGTCGCTGATGCTACCGGGAGCAACGCAGTCATTATCATGGTGGTCAGTGGAATAGTTGCTCTATGCATGGTTCTTCTAATAGTTTTTGAGATCATCACCGCAAGCAGGAAATCATCCCCGCCGCTTATAAGCATGAATGACAGCGTTGTCACAACTACCGGCTTCAAAGCTATGAGCAAACAGGATATCCTGGTTATCAGCTCAACAGAAAAAGGCACAACCAGTATCGATGTGCAAAGCATTTGCGATCTTGTAGAGAATGTTGCCATCACTGTATACAATATGCATCGCTTTGACTGCAAAATAGGAAGAAATTCGGATGGCCTGCTTCTTTCCTGCAGGGCAGTAGCAGCCTTGGGTAGCAATGCAGTTGAGGTTGCTGCTAAGTCAAGGAGCAGAGTTACGGAGGCAATAGAACAACTCACAGGCCTGGCTGTAGCCAGAGTCGATATTAAGATACTCTATGATAAATCAAAAAAAGAGATTGAGTCTTTAACCGTACACTGATGGAAAAGATGTTAACCCCAAAATTAATAGGCGCCTTCTTTGGCCTGATAGTCGGCCTTGTGGCGGTTTTACTTGGCTTAGTCAAAGCTTTCATTCTGGCTTTATTTATACTGGCAGGTTGGCTCATTGGGAAATTCTTCATGGGCGAACTTGATCTCCCTGCTATATACAGGCGATTTAAAATATCCAGGGATGCAAAGAAACGGGAGAAATTTTAGACAGGCTTTATGCCGGCGATTGCAGGGTTCAGTCTAATAATACTGCAATTATATTAAGCGGAAAAACACTGGAAGAAGCCCCACAGCATGCAGTATTGCTTTACAGTAACATAATCGGTTACAATTGTTACTATAATGGTTACACATGATACGCATGACATAATAGCAGAAACTCTTTTCGGCAAAGCCAGGCGTTTGATACTTGCCCTGCTCTATACCCATACGGACGAAATGTTTTATTTACGGCGCATAGTCAGAGAGGCCGGAATAGGGCTTGGCCCGGCTCAACGCGAGCTGAAGCAACTGACAAATGCCGGCATAATAATAAGACAGCACAAGGACAGGTTGGTATATTACCAGGCGAATCCGGATTGCCCGATTTTCAGTGAATTGAAAAACATAGTATTGAAAACTGCGGGTCTGGTAGACATCATCCGTTCCGCCCTGGAACCTCTTTTAGACCGAATCAAAGCCGCATTTATTTATGGCTCTTTCGCTTCAGGTGGTGAGAACAGGCACAGCGACGTGGATCTGATGGTAGTAGGTAAAGTTAAATTTGCCGATGTCTCAAGTGCTCTGTCCTCCGCCGAGGACATACTGCACCGTGAAATTAATTTTGCAGTGTACTCCATGCAGGAATTCAGGCAGCGCCAGATGGATGATGACCACTTTATAAAATCAGTGTCGGATAACGTAAAGCTATTTGTAATTGGAAACGAAGATGAGTTTGCAAGACTGGTTAAATGATGGGCGGGTCAAAACTCATAAGTCGTCATCCCGTGAAATCAAAAATCTGATGAGTATTGCCAGCCGTGATCTTAATCAAAGCCAGTTAGCCGGTCTTAGTAATGACACGCGCCTAACAATTGCTTATAATGCCGCCCTTCAATGCTGCGCTGCAGCTTTAGCAGCATCAGGATACAGGGTAAGCCATGAGGCACATCATTATCGCCTTATCCAGTCGCTGAGCTTTACCTTGAATTTAGATAACTCAGTCATCAAACTGCTGGATGATTTCCGTAAAAAACGCAATATCAGTGACTATCAACGCGCCGGAACTGTATCAGCGCAGGAAGCGAAAGAGATGTATGAACTGGCACTACAATTGCGCAGGCAGGTAGTGGAATGGGTACGAAATAACCATCCTGAACTTGCCAGGGAAATATAAATGCCGGTGCCTTATCCGGAGCTCGCAAAAGTTAGCGTAACATACTTATTTAGCCAATTCATATGTATGCTGTCTGGAACGACAACTTATTGACATTATGCCTGTTTTGGGTATAATCATACCTATAATGGGCATTATACAGACAGATAGCCCAATTTCATCAGTCCTCTTCAATAAGACGAGGAGAGGATTGCTTGCGTTGTTCTACGGACATACCGATGACGCGTTTTATGTTAACCAGATTATACAATTTGTCGCCAGCGGCTCCGGTGCAGTTCAACGCGAACTCAGGTTGATGACACAGGCGGGAATATTGCTCAGGACAAAGAAAGGCAACCTTGTCTATTATCAGGCAAATAATAAATTCCCCATATTCAATGAGCTTAAAAGCATGGCAAATAAAGGTTTTTTTACGCCGAGTACACCGCTTAAGAAATCGCCTGATTCAAACAAATCGCCGGCAAAGCGAAAACCCAACATCAAAATACCCCGCACCAGGATTGCCGGGTTCTGCCGCCGCCATCATATCCGTGAACTTTCACTGTTCGGTTCGGTGCTGCGGGACGACTTCAGGCAGGATAGCGATGTGGACGTCCTGGTGGAATTCGAGCCCGGCCATACCCCCGGATGGGACATCGTCTCTATGGAAGATGAGCTCTCCTCCATATTGGCCCGTAAAGCCGACATGCATACACGAAATGACCTGAGTCGCTATTTTCGTGACCAGGTAGTGCGTGAAGCGGAGGTGCACTATTCATCTGAATAGAGACCTGACCTATATCCATCATATGCTTGATTTCTCGCGGCAGGCGGTTGATTTCACACGTGAATGCCGCCGCATTGACCTGGATACGAATGCGATGCTGATGCTGGCCATTACACGTCGATTACACGTCACCCAGCGCCTTTTGTTTTAGCTCGTACAATTTATTCAGTGCTTCTATGGGCGACATTGCATCTATATCGAGCGCCTTGATGGCTTCCTCGACCTCGGAAGGCTCGTTGAAAATGGAAAGCTGGAGGGACTGCGGTTCTATAATAGCTTCCTTGTCCTTCCCCCTGTGCTTTTCCTGTTCGCTTTCAAGCTCCTGGAGTATCTCCTGCGCCCGGCGTATCACCGACCTGGGCAACCCGGCAAGCCGGGCAACGTGGATCCCATAGCTCTTATCTGCGCCTCCCGGAACAACCTTGCGCAGGAAAATCACCCTGCCTTCTTCTTCGGCTACGGCCATATTGTAGTTCCTGACCCTCGGCAGGAAGCCTGCAAGCTCAACCAGCTCGTGATAGTGCGTGGCGAAAAGCGTCCTGGCCCTCAGCCTGGCATGATTATGAATGTACTCGATCACCGCCCAGGCGATGGACAGTCCGTCATACGTGCTGGTGCCCCTGCCCACCTCGTCGAGTATGAGCAGCGATCCGGGCGTTGCGTTGTTCAGTATATTGGCCACCTCGATCATCTCCACCATAAAGGTCGATTGCCCGGCGGCGATGTCCTCCTGGGCGCCTATGCGCGTGAATATGCGGTCGACTATACCGATGCTCGCCTCCTCCGCAGGAACAAAGCTGCCTATCTGCGCTAAAAGGACTATTAAGGCGGCCTGCTTGAGATAGGTGGACTTGCCCGCCATGTTGGGACCCGTCAGTACTATTAACTGGTTGTCCTTATTTGCTAGATGGGTATCATTCGGCACGAACGTGCCGCTGCCCATGGCACGCTCCACCACGGGATGCCTTCCGGCCCTGATTATTATCTCGTCGCCCTCATTCAGCTTCGGTCTGACGTAACCATACCTGGCCGCAACTTCGGCAAGACAGGTGAATACATCTATCTCCGCCAGCGCCCTGGCCGAATCCAGTATGCGCTCGCCCGCGGCGGAAACTTGCCCGCATACCCGGCTGAAAATCGTCTTCTCAAGCTCCACCGTCCTCTCCTGCGCATTGAGTATCAGCGACTCGTATTCCTTCAACTGCGGCGTGTAAAAGCGCTCGCCGTTGGTAAGCGTCTGCCTGCGCATGTAGTCCGGCGGCACCAGCCCGAGATTGGCCTGCGATACCTCGATGTAATATCCGAAAACCCGGTTGTAGCCAAGCTTCAACGACCTGATCCCCGTCCGCCCCCGCTCCTGCTTCTCCAGCCCCGCCAGAAACTGCTTCGCATCCGAGGCAATTGACCTCACTTTATCCAGCTCCTCGGAAAAGCCCTGCCTGATGACGCCGCCGTGCTCGAAATTCGACGCCGGCTCGTCGGCAATGGCATGCGCTATCAACTCCACCGTATCAGGGCAGGGCTTAAGCTCCCCTTCCAGCTTCTCCGGCGCACCGTTTTCCAACAAAACTGACTTAACCCCCGCCAGCTTTTCCAGGCCTATGCGCAGGGCAACCAGGTCTCGCGGTACAGCCACGCCGCTCCTGACGCGGTTTATGATGCGCTCCATATCGGACATGTCGCCCAAAAGGGATATCACAGAGCCACGCACCAGCATGTTTTGATGAAACCACTCGACCGCATCCTGGCGCGACTCCAGCTCATTTATATTGAGCAGCGGTTGACCCATATAGCGCTTCAGCAGGCGGCCGCCCATGGCGGTCTTCGTCAGGTCGATCACGGCCAGCAGCGATCCCTGCGGCACACCCCAGCGCAGGCTGCTGAACAGCTCCAGGTTGCGGCACGTGTTCGTATCCAGCGTCATGAACGACCGCGTGGTATATGTGGCAAGGCCTGTCAGCAGCCCCAGCGCCGCTTTCTGGTTTTCCTTCAGATAGCCTATTATCGCTCCCGCTGCCTTCACTGCCAGCGGCAGGTTACCACAGCCATAACCTTCCAACGAAGCAACCGAGAAATGCTCCAGTAATGCCTGCGTGGCAACATCCAGCTCGTAATAGTAATCGTCCAGCCGCGTCAAATTGCGCAGGGAATCCATATTGCTCCAGTCAGCAGTTGCGGGCACGATGACCTCCGCCGGGGTCAGCCTGCCAAGCTCATCGGCGATCGAATCCAGCGGAAGCTGGGACGCGGCGAACTCACCCGTCGTTATATCCACAAATGCTATGCCCGCCTGTCCCTTATGAACCGCCAGGCTTGCCAGGTAATTATTGCTCTTCTCCGTCAGCAGCCCGGGCTCGATCACCGTCCCCGGCGTGACCACCCTGATCACGTCCCGCTCCACCAGGCCCTTGCCCGGCGGAGTGAGCTGTTCGCAGATGGCAACCTTGTAACCGCGGTTGATCAGCCTGGCAAGATAGTTATCCAGCGCATGATAGGGGATGCCGGCCAGCGGCACCTTCTGACCCTTGCCCATCTCCCTTGAAGTGAGCACGATCTCCAGCTCGCGTGATGTTATCCTGGCATCCTCGTCGAAGGTTTCATAGAAATCGCCCAGGCGGAAGAAGACGATGGCCCCCGGATATCGCTGCTTGATGCGCAGATATTGCTTCCTAAGAGGGGTGACTGACATATTTCATTGTTTCAATCGATGAATAACGTGATTATACCACGAGGGCAAACGGGCAGACATGAATGTCCGCCCCTACAGCAGGGACGGGTTTTTAAACCCGTCCGCGAATAGGTTCCAGCTATAATTGAATTCTACCTGCTGCTCCGGTTCAATACTCAAGGGCAGCAGAATCACTATACAACTGCACTGGTAGATCTTTTCAATCCCACCTTCGCTGTTGGAAAGGCTTTCAACAGGAAACCTCCAGACCGTCACAGGCCTGTCCAGCAGGAGCTTCATTTCTATGCCAAGCTGCTTGTTGCCCAGGTAAAGATGCTCCGTATCCTGTGTCACGCCGCGAGAATCTAAATGCATATCATCAAGCTCACGGCCGTCAAGCCTGTAACAGGCGCTGTTATTATGCCCGCCCCCGAGCAGGTTGATATTCCACTCGCTGCCGAAAAGGGTATCAATCTTCAGGTTTCCCCGGTTGGTGAATCTGTAATTAATATTCAGCACTTCTTCGGTGTCCGACAGGATTACCGCTTTTTCCAGCGTCAAATCAACCGGATTAGAACCCGTGCACACCTGTCCCAGCCGTTTAAATTTTACGTATAACTTGCTACCAATGGTCTCCACCTGGAATTCATAAGGCATGCCGGCAAACCGGCCCGACTCCTCGTATTCGTTTCTCTCAAACTGTTCCATGACTGCGTTACTATTAAAAAAATGATCGATCAAGCTTGATCGCGGCAACCTGTCATAAACCAGGAAACGGGCGTAATCCCGATCTTTCACGCGTATTACGTCATGGATGCTGGCTACCTCGCTTTCCCGGGGTGACTTATCATCCGGGTGGGGTATGGTCAGCGCCTTATGATAGGCCTCCGGCTTCCTGGATACCGAGCTTAATAAGTTATAGGCCTGTTTGCGCAGGTCCCATTCAATAATTGTGCCGCCCTCGGCCGGGCTTAAGTACAAATTGAAATTCCTGGTTTCGGCAATAACTTCCCCCCTGCCATCCCCATCGTAGTCCATTTCCTGCCAGTTAAAGCCGGATTGTGAATTCTGAAGTACCTTATCGGCGCGGTTCTCCGCCTCGATCAAGTTTGAATAAGTAACCGCCCGTATGTCGGAAAGGTAAATGCCTCCAAAGACACCGTGCCAGTACGGGCAGTTGCACTGTGCTCTCCAGAGGTAATCGAGCCCGCATGCTCCCTTACTCACAGCGTGCGCCCGGTATACCTTGTCATGCACCAGCAGCATTTTTTTATGCAGGCGGTTTATCTCAGGATACTTGACCAGGAAATTGCGCCAGTACCCGCTATGCATGAACTGCACTATATCATCGCGCCCTTCATCCTCCAGGCTTTGTTTTAATTCCTTACATTGCCCGGATTTCCCGGCGGGCAGGGACCATTCCATCATCTCATCGTAAGAGGCACAGGGTAAATAGACCCGTCCTGCAGGAAGATATCTGTCGGCATAATCACCCAACCGGATGGTTTTCAGCCAGTCCGCATTGTCCTCAACTGCCTTGAAAAAATCATCCACCCAGCCTTTTTCCCAGCAGTGTTCATAGGTTTCAGGCCAGATACCAAATTTTTCGCCATCATCTCCCAGTACCGCTATCCTTTCTCCTGATTCTGAGGCCAAACCCCTGAGGTAATCAATAACGCTGCTCACACTATGCCAGGGGATGGAATAGCGGAGGTATTTGCTGATAGGAAAGATCTTGATGCAACGCCCCTGCTCCTCGGTGAGGAAATACCCTGATAGTGCTTCGTCTCCCAGCCCTACCATTTTGAAAGCGGTATCATCCACCAGTGTCCATTCTACACCTGCTTCCGCAAGTATTTTAGCTAAATAAGGTTCCCAGACTCTCTCCGCCAGCCACATGCCGGAGGGCTGCATACCGAATTCGCGATGAATAAAATCGCCCATTTTACGGATCTGCCCCAGCTTGTCGGCATCAGGTATTGCAGGAAGTATAGGCTCGTAATAACCACCACCCATCAACTCCACCTGGCCCCTGGCTAATAACGCCTTCAACAGGCTGAAGAACTCGGCATGGTTTTGTGCCAGCCAGTCAATAAGGCATCCGCTGTAATGCAGTGAAACATGAATGCCGGGATGCCGTTCCAGCGCTTCCAGCATCGGCAGGTATGCCCGACTGTAAGCGTCTTCAAATACCCAGGGGAAATTGCCCAGAGGCTGATGACTGTGTATGGCGAGGCCAAGTAAGATTTGTTTCAAAAAAGAACCGTCAATAATCGTTGGACTCGTTTGATCAGGTCTTCTGTATCTTATCCATAGTGACTTTCAAAACGATCTTGTCACCTACCTTATCTATATCACCGGTTTGTATGAGGAGTTTCGTGATAAACCCGGTCTTAACTATGATGCCCGTAACCTCCCACTTCTTTGTATCAAGTTTGAGATCTTTCACGTTTCCAACTATTTTAGCCCCGGCATCTATTACCTCTTTGCCAATCAGCTCTTTCGCTCTCATACTTCCTTTCCTCCCTGATCAGTCGTTAAACTGGTATAACAATTATCAGTCCGTGTAAAGGTAATCCGTTATCTGGCCATAGATATGCCTGGCAGCTACCACCCGGTAGTAATATTCTTTCTTTGTCTCAGGTTTGCACCCGCTCAGCGATATCGCTTTATAAGCGTTGAGCAGTACCTCGCGCTGCAGGGTGAGACCACGGTAAACCATGTTGATATCCCACATGGGTTTTTTGCTCGCCCACCAGAACTGGCAGCTATGCAGCGCCGGATCAAGTGTATTTCTTGCTATGGAAGCAAATTCCGCCGGGCTGTCGGTTACCTCGACCGCCTTGTGCGCCACCTCCATGGTCAGGTTGAGATGCTCCCACTGCATGCTATGCACCGGATTATTTTTATCCTTCCACAATGGATAATAATTCTGCATCCTTATATCATCTGCAGAAGTGCTCCATGAAGACGGCCTGGGGCTGACCCTCTGTCCCCGGGGGAATATCTCCAGCAACCGGCTGATGGTTACTATCTCGATCTCCCTGGCTTCTGAGGTTTTTCCGTATTCAAACAGTTTACGGTGCTGGTCGGCCAGGGGTTTCTGCTCGCGCATCACGCCCTTTGAATCCGCTTCCGGTGTAAGGGTTTCGTAAACCTGTGACAGGAACAGCTTGTCCCAGTGCTGAATATGATGCCCGAATGTCTCGGCATCCATCGCAGTGACGACGTATATATCACCCTCTCCCTGATGCAGTTGCTTCAAATGCTCTATGAAGCCCTTGCCATCGACATCTTTAAAACTGATCTTGTTGCTCAGGATATCGTCGCGGAATAAAACCGCTATTCCGCCATTCGAATAGTCAATCTCGTGGATTACGTCCATGGGCCAGCCAACCGGGCAGGCGATACCGCTGAGGATTATCCATTCATGACGTGACTCGACAATGGGATCCACGATCTCCCTCGAATAACACATCTCCGGAGGGAAAAAACCCTTCGGCTCATAGGAATCTCCAAGATATTGCCTGTTGGTGTTATGGTTGAGCCTTATCTGCCTTTCCACCTCTTCCGTGGGTATCAAAGGCAGAATCGGATGGTATTTAGCGGAACCTGTAAATTCTACCTGTTTATTCTCGGCAAACTTGCGCATCCTGTTTAATACATCGGTGTATCCATACAGGCCCAGCATCTCGGTGAGGACGCCGTTTATATTGAAAGTGGCCCTGGCATAAGGAAACTCGTCAAACACATCCATGATGGGACGGTAAGACTCGTTGCTGACCTTCATCAGGATCTCGGGAGTCTGCGTTGGAGGCTGGTAGAAATGAAACAGCGGCGCCCAGTAAATCATTTACCCCCGCTCCTCTTTTGCAGTGTATAGACGGCGGCGCCCAGTAACTCCGAGTCTGCTCCGAGCCCGGACCTGACCACGCGCACTGTCCTCGCGGGCAACTTAAAGGCATGCTCCTTCATGGATTTCCTCACGGGTTTCAAAAACATTTCCCCCATTTTAGAAACGCCGCCGCCAATTATAATCAACTGCGGGTTGAATATATTAACCATATTGGCCAGGCCGATGCCCAAATAGGATGCGGCCGTGTGAATCACTTCAAGTGCCATTGAATCACCTTTCCTCGCCGCCGCCGCCACCTTCTCCGCCTTCACATCGTCAATAATACCATCTACCATCTCCCGTACCAGGCTCTCTTCTCCGGCCTTCAGACGTTCCTTCGCCATACGCGCAATAGCGGTTCCGGACGCAAGCGCCTCAAGGCATCCCTGTCTGCCGCAACCACACTCGGGACCGTGGGCATCGATAATCATGTGGCCCAGTTCACCGGCGCAGCCATCGGTTCCTTCGTAGAGCTCACCATCTATTACGATTCCCCCACCTATCCCGGTGCTGATCGTCAGGTAGATTATATTTTTAAAGCCCCTGCCAGCTCCGAGGCGGTTTTCTCCGAGCGCAGCAGCGCTGGCATCGTTAATTAAATAAACCGGTATCTCCAGTTCTTCCGATAAAATATGGCGCAGCCTGATATTCTTCCAGCGCGGCAGGTTCGGCGCCTCGGTTATCAGCCCCCGCCCGCTGTCAATTATACTTGCCACAGCAACCCCGATACCACCTATATCTTCAGCTCGAATAGCGGACCTCTTAATAGCAGCGCGGATAGTCGATATCAGCCTTCTTATTACCTTTTTCGGCCCCTCATACGCCATTGTAAGGCAATAAATACGCGATAGGGCCCTGCCATCTGAGTCGATAACGGCCACTATGAACTTGGTTCCGCCGATATCTACGGCCACTACAGGGCTTAAGTCAAGCGGCATCTCCACTCCGCTCCAGCGCACTCCTGTAAAGCTGTTCGTACCTGTCGGCAGGCTCCCGCCAGGTGAAGTCCTGCTCCATTATGCGGCACATAATCCTGTTCCAGTCGATTCTGTTACTATATGCGCCTGCCGCCCTGGTCAAGGCCAGCGCCAGGTCCACTGCGTTATATCCATCAAACACGAAACCCGTCCCCAGCTTGAGGTCGTCGCTGAGGTTTTGTACTGTATCTGCCAATCCGCCGGTCTTGCGGACGACCGGTACGGTGCCGTAGCGCATGGCTATAAGCTGGCCAAGCCCGCAGGGCTCCCATTTAGACGGCATGAGGAAAATGTCAGCACCGGCATAAATAAGGTGGGCCTTCTTATTATCAAATGTGATAAATACTTTCACATTATCCGGATATCTCGCCTCGATCGCGTTCAGTGCCTCCTCATAATAATCCCTGCCGCGTCCCAAAAATATGAATTGCACATTGAAATCTTTGATTAGCGCGGGAATGGCTTTGATGATTATACTAAGCCCTTTCTGTTCGTCCAGCCGGGAGACCATGCCGATCAAGGGTGTTCCCGGGTCTGCTTTAAACCCCACCAGTTTCTGTAACGATTTTTTATTTACGTATTTGCCTTTAATATCCGTCGAGCTGTAATTTGCTGCTATCAGTTGATCACTTCGAGGGTCATACTCCTCGTATCCCAGGCCGTTGCGTATACCATATAGACTATTACTGCGGAAATTCAGCAGTTTTTCCATGCCCCAGCCGTATTCGGGTGTCAATATCTCCCTGGCAAAATTCTCACTGACCGTATTTATTACGTCCGCCCAGAGTATCCCCTGGCTCATGAAATTTAAGGGAATATCATTTCCTCCCGGCAGCCTGGCCTGCCAGTACCTGCCAATCCCGGATTTATGCAGGACCTGATCATCGAAGTGGCCCTGATAGCCGATATTGTGAATGGTAAAAACAGTACGGCAGTTAAATCCCTTATTCTTAATAAACAGGGGTATCAATGCCGCATGCCAGTCGTGGCAATGCACGATTTCGGGATGCCATCCGAGGTGCGGCAGCACTTCGCCTACGCTCTCGCAAAAAACAAAGAATTTTTCCACTTCGTTTTCGCCGTAAACGACGGAAGATGCCGAAAAGATATCGTTGCCCAGCATGTAGATCTTAATATCTTCAACCGTTATCTGCGTAACACTTATTTTCCTGTACTCTCCTAAAGAAAGCATCACATGATTACCTGGAATGGAGCGCTGTTCATATCCCGATAAATCAAGAAAACCATATCCTGGTACGATAATGCGGACATCATGTCCTTTCTGGATAAGCTCTTTGGGCAGCGACCTGACAACGTCGGCAAGGCCCCCCACCTTGGTTAACGGTGCAACTTCGGCAGCAGCAAATAGGACTTTCATGTAACAATAAAAAAAGCGAGATAATTCGGGATTACGAACAGGATTATTTCATAATATCATATCTGGTAGCGGCGGGGGCTTTTACTTTTAACTGTTTCACCGCTTGGTAATATCGTGTCTAAGAAATCGGATGCCTCAACCCATGGTTCGATCTTACAGTTCCTGCCGATCCTCACTTCGGACGGTATTTTCGCACCCTTGCCGACCAGGGTAATGCCCGTATTGAGATGATCCGGCTCCTCTTTGTTGGAAGTGAGGTCGTCACCTTCGCCGATATAGCAATCGCGGCTGATCCATACCTGTTTATCAATGATGCTTTTATCTATAATTGACCCCCGTCCAATTGTCGTATCCTCAAAAATGATTGAATTGCGGACTACGGCATCTTCCTCAATAAAAACCCTGGGTGCGATTATAGAATCTATCACAGTGCCATTTACGATGGCACCGTTGCAGGCCAGCGCCCTTCCTATCTGGGCTTTGGGTCCTAACTTAACCGGCGGGTATCCCTGGAAGATGGTGTGCACCTCGTTGTCCGGGTTATACAGGTTAAGCTCCGGCAAATCCACTATAAGGTCCATGTTAGCCTGCCAGTAAGCATCCACGGTGCCCACGTCGCGCCAGTATCCCCGGAAACGGTATCCATATACCTGGTACTTCCCGATCATGTTGGGCAGGATATCCCGGCCAAAGTCGTAGCCTTCCTGTCTGCGTGCCATTTCTTCAAGAACTTCGATAAGAACATTTTTGTTAAAGATATATACGCCCATAGATGCCAGCCGGCTTTTCGCTGCCTTCGGCTTTTCCTCGAAGTTAACAATTCGTTCATTATGGTCAAGGGTAATAATGCCGAATCTGGACGTTTCTTCCTGAGGTACCTCATATACGGCTACCGTACCATCGGCATGTCTATTCCTGTGTGAGGCAAGCATCTGATCATAACGCCAGCTGTAAACATGGTCAGCAGACAATACCAGTATTTCATCCACGCGCTGGTCAATTATATAGTACAGATTTTGAAACACTGCATCTGCTGTGCCTTTGTACCAGTCCCGGGCCTGGCGGCTTAAGAAAGGCTGCAGCAAGACGATACCCCCCTGCGCACGGTCCATATCCCAGGGCCTGCCCACCCCTATATGCTGCGCCAGCGAACGTGGATTGAACTGGGTGAGGACAGCAACGTTGTATATTCCGGAGTTGGCGCAATTGCTCAATGTGAAATCGATAATGCGGTATTTACCGCCGAAAGGAACGGCCGGCTTGGCACGTTCAGCCGCGAGTATGCTCAAACGCTCGCTGGCGCCGCCTGCCAGTATTACAGCCAGTACCCTCTTCATATCCGAGATTTCCCCCGAACCTCAAGTCAAATTTTAGCCAAACGGCAACTATTTGTCGATATTAATTATAGGAAAAGTCATACTGCGCCGTGCTGGCTAGCGGTCCGTCCGCGAGATGCGCGCCTTTACCCGTTCGAATTCCTCTTCGGTGAGGGTGTACTTGCGAAACGGCAGGAAACTCAACAGGATCATGGCCGCGGGAAAGAGGCAGAAAATCACGCGGACCCCGATAGTCAGACTCTCGGGCTGAATGCCCTCTTTCACGAACCCCGAAAGGGCGAGGACAAAGCCCACGATCGCGGGCGCCACGGCGTAGGCGATCTTCTGGCCTGCCGACCACATGCCGGAAAAGACCCCCTCGCGCCGCAGGCCGGACTGCATCTGGTCATATTCGATCGTGTCCGGTAGCATCGAGAAGGGAAAGAGCTGAAAACTCGAAAAACCGATCCCCGCCAGGAACACCTGGACGTAGAAGAGCCACAGCAGCGAAGGGCTCGTGAAGAAGAGGGACCCCATCATTACAGTAAAGATGACGAGACCAATATAGTACGACTTTATCTTGCCCAGTCTCTTTCCCACTGCGAGCCATACCGGGATAAACAGAATGCCGGTGACCAGGAAGATCGGAAAGGCCACGTTCATTGCGGTCTCGGGCAAGGCCATCGCGTATTTTACATAGTAGATGAATCCCGCCATCATGACGCCGATGGCCAGCGCCTGCAAGAAATAGCTGGACATCAACATGACAAAGGGGTAATTCCTGGCCGCGATCCTGATCTGCTCTTTCATGGGCGGCATCTCTTTTTGCGGCGGCCGGCCTGGCGCCTTTTTGGTACCGAAAAAGCAGATTAAGGCCGAGATAACGATACCCACGCCAAAGACGATCCCCATCAATCGAAAACCGGCGTCGCCACCCCCGCCGGCGGCTACGAGGGGCATGGCCAGCGCCCCCGCCAGCAGGGCGCCGAAAGAGGCAAAGAACATGCGGAACGACGTGATCGACATCCGCTCGTTATAATCGTCGGACATCTCCGGCACCATGCTGGCATACGGGACGTTGACGACCGTAAAGGCGGTGCAGGCCAGCGCATAGAGGATTGATACCTGGAGAGCATTGGCTAACTCTGTCCTATATCCGGGGGCGATGAATAGGACGAAAAAGGCGATGCCGAAGGGGACCGCGCCGTAGAGGAGGTAGGGACGCCTCCTGCCGAAGCGTGAGCGGGTGACGTCCGAGATCGCCCCCATGATCGGGTCGGAGACGACATCCCAGAGCTTGGGAAACAGGAGCATCATTCCCGCCAGCGCGGGATTGACGCCGAGGACATTCGTCATAAAGAACAACAGATACATCCCCGTGGTGACGATAAAAATGTTATTGGAGATGTCACCGATGCCGTAGCTCAGCTTAATCCCGAAGGGGAGCCTTTGCATCTTCTGTTGTTCGCTGCCGGCGCCGGTCTTCTTTTCGCTAATGGTTCCCATATTCTCCCCCCTTAATCCGAAAATAGAATCAATTTATAAAGGCTTTGAACTGTTTATCTTAAAGGGATTAATTATTCCGAGATTTATCATATCAATTCATAACTGCGGCGTGACCCGGCTCCACCGTCCTTTGTGCCTATGATAATTTATGTTCCTTGGGGCGTCAAGCCTTGGGGAACAGCCGATGCTGGAAGTCGTGGGAAATGTTACTCAATGAACCCTGCAAAGCTCGGTAACCAGCAAATCCAGGGCCAGGTCACCTTCGTACTTGCCGGTTTTAATGGCAACATCTGTATCAAGCAGTGCATGGAAAGCCTTCCTCAAGCGTGGGATAGTAAAAGACCCTGCCTGCTTGAGTGTCTTTTCCAGCGGGTATCTGGGATGAAGCCCGAGGCGTTTCTTTATTTCCTGGGGTGGTATCTTATGGCTCATTTCCTTTACGCGCAAGATAACGGCGAGCTGCCTATCAATCATGACAAGTATCTGCTGCGGCGCCGTTCCGTATTTCAGCATCCTGTGCAGCATTGATTGGGCTTCTTTTATCCTGCCCTCGATTACTGCATCCACCAGAGAAAAAATGCTTTCTTCGCGCGCAAAGCTGGTGATCTCCCTGACATCGCTATCGGTTATCTCCCTGCCGCTACAATACGTGGTTAACTTGTCCAATTCACCGGTCAACGCCCATAAATCGCCACCGATATATTCATCCAGCAGGTTTACGGCTGCAGTAGATATCCTGACACCGCCTCTGGCAGCATATTCCTTTATCCAGTTCTGCAATTCCTTGCCCTTTAGCTCATTAAACTGCAGCACATTATCCGCTGCGGGTGAAAGGTTTTTTACCATCAGGGTATTTCCTCTGGAATCCAGGTCGGTATCAAACACGATAAGCACAGTCGATTGAGGCATTTCTTTTACGTAATCTGCCAGATTATTCCATTCTTTCAGTTGCTGGTTGTTCTCTGCGCCGTCGTTATGACTGGTACGTGCCTGCCTTTCTCCAGACTGAAAGCGCTTGAGCAGGCCTTCCACAACAACCAGCCTGCTGGCTGACATGAAAGGCACCACATCACACACCTCCTTAAGCTCTTTGAACGTCAGCTTTCTACCATCGAGTTGGGTTGTATTTAGCGTCAACATATCAGAGCTGCCAAGCCCGCCCTTGATTTCGTTTAGCGCCTGCTGGCAGCGGTAATTGTCATCCCCGTATATTATGTAAAACACAACCCCTCAATCCTGGATATAATCTAAAATTATCTTGATAAGTCAGCTATTAATTGTATAATAATGGGCAAAAATATAATACAAATGGTGGCACTAAAGGGGAGGCGAAATGCTGGTTAAAAAATTCCTGGGTAAAGAGGTCATCGGATCCGGCGGAGACAAAATAGGCAAAATCGCCGATTTGGATTTTGATGTGCTCTCAGCAAAGGTCAAATACGCTGTCATAAATGCCGGCCTTAATAAAAAATACAAGATAAAGCTGGATGACATCGTTGCTGTTGGCGATTCAGTGATCATCAGACTAAGAGAAGATGACCTTAAGAAAGCATCGCAAAAAGGCAAATAAATTGCATTGATTTCAATAAAAAAGATTTCTTTATGTACACGTAATATAAAATCCGAAAATCCCATTTAGAATCGGCAATCAAGCAAACTATCAGCGAACACTTGCATATTCAGGAAACCTTCGAACGCACGGATTAGCCTCCACCTCTAAATCCAGGTATCCTTTAAAAAGACCTGCCGCATGGAGGGTACTTTTGCTTACTCAAGAAAAGATAACTGACGCTTTAAACGATGTGCTCGTTCCCGGCATATCCCGCAGCGTATCCGACATGAATCTTGTACAGGGCATTGAATTGCAAGAAAATAAAGTGAAAATCAGCTTTGCTTCGACCGCACTTGCTGAATCCACGCAGGACTGGATAAGTGAAAAGACCAGGGAGGTTATCAAAGGATACGAAAAAGGGGCCGAAGTCGAGATCGAATTTCTTGAAAAAAGACCAGCGGAAATAAACCGCATTAAGAATGTCATCGCCATTATGAGCGGCAAGGGAGGCGTGGGCAAGTCACTGGTTACCAGCCTCACTGCAATTATATTGAACAAGCAGGGCTATGATGTCGGCATACTTGATGCGGATATAACCGGCCCGAGCATACCTAAGATGTTCGGAATTACATTGCGTCCGCAGGGAAATGATAGCGGTATTCTGCCGGTGCAGTCCGCCAACGGCATAGAGATTATCTCCATCAACCTGTTCCTCTCAAAAGAAGATGAAGCCGTCATCTGGAGAGGCCCGCTCATAGGCAAGGCTATTACTCAATTTTGGGAGGACGTGCTCTGGGGTAAGTTGGATTTTCTGCTCGTGGACCTGCCGCCGGGCACTGCTGACGCACCACTTACGGTGCTGCAGGTACTGCCGGTTACGGGCACGATCATTGTTTTCACACCGCAGGATCTCACCACCATGATCGTTAAAAAGGCGGTTAAAATGGCGCAGCAGATGGGCAAGGCTGTACTCGGTGTTGTGGAAAATATGAGCTACCTGTATGTGCCCGAGATAAATAAAAAGATAGAGGTTTTCGGCAAGAGCCGGGGCGAAGAGATGTCACTGGCTGCAGGGGCTCCTTTACTGGCCCGGATCCCCATCGACCCTGAGCTCGCCCTGCTCTGTGATGAGGGTCATATCGAAAGGTATGATTCCGAGGTGCTTAAATCCTACGGTGCCGCTCTTGCAACTGTTATCCCGGCATCAAATAAACTTCATTAACAACGGTCATAGGATAAAAATTGTGTTTTTCCTTGATTTTAATTACGTCAGCATATATACTCATTAAGGCAATTTACTTGCGGCTGTATACACTACAAATCCCTTCGTACCATGGTGAAATCTCCGGAGGCTAAAATGGCTTATACCCCGTTCGAAGAGGAAGAAGAAATTGAAGGTTCAATGGACCTCGAGATGATCCGCGATGACCTGGTAGCGGAATTGAAGTCCATAAACGAATATGAGGCTCAGGTTGAAATGCTTGATAGCGAAGATGCTGCTGATACGATTGAGCAGATACTCGAAGATAAAAAGGAACACGTGGCAAAGCTGATCAAGCTTTTGAAACTGCTCGACCCCGTCCAGGCAGAAAAATTGGAAAATGAATTAAGGTAAGGAAAGATGGCACACAAACCCAAACTCAAGGCAGTAAAAAAGAACCGCGGAAAAACTAAGAACAAGAAGCGCCAAACAGTCAAAAAGATAACCGCTTAAATCATCGCGGAGATACCGATTTGAAGGTACTGGTTATCGGCAGCGGGGCACGTGAGCATGCACTGGCGTGGAAGATAGCCAGTAGCCCTCGTGTCAACGAACTTTTCGTTGCCCCGGGTAATGCCGGCACCGCTGATATTGCCCGCAATGTCGGCATATCTTCTTCCGATATACCCGCGCTCATCAATAAAGCCAAAGAGTTGCATATCGACCTTGTCGTGGTCGGGCCCGAGGCTCCCCTTTCAGCCGGGATAGTTGATCAGCTCAAACCGACCGGTATACCCGTTTTCGGACCTGCACAGGCGGCTGCGCGGCTGGAGTCGAGCAAGGTCTTTGCCAGGGAGCTGATGCAAAAATACGGAATACCCTGTGCTAAAGGTAAACACTTCACAAGTTATAAAGAAGCTAGGGATTACCTCGAGAGACAACCCGTACCTATCGTTGTAAAAGCCGACGGGCTTGCCGCGGGCAAAGGCGTCACCGTAGCCACTTCAAAAGAAGAGGCTATTCACGCTTTGATCTCAATGATGGAAAGCAAAATATTCGGTGCCGCGGGCGATAAAGTCATCGTAGAAGAGTGCCTCTTCGGCAGGGAAGTCAGCCTGCTGGCTTTCATCGATGGCAAGATCGCAATCCCCATGGTCCCGGCCTGCGACTACAAGAGGGTTTTCGACGGAGATAAGGGCCCCAATACAGGCGGTATGGGCAGCTACAGCCCGCCCGGGTTCTTCGGCAAAGACATGATCCGGTGTGTACTGGAAACTATTATTCAGCCGGTTATCAACGCCATGGCAAAGGAAGGTCATCTATATCAGGGCATCCTGTATACCGGCCTGATTATGACCGACAAAGGGCCCATGGTCCTGGAGTTTAATGCCAGGTTCGGGGACCCGGAGACACAGGTCATACTGCCAAGGCTTAAAACTGATCTGGTAGACATCATGCTGGCAGTGGTTTACGGCAAGCTCGATGCAATGAAGATAGAGTGGAGCGATGATGCCTGCGTCGGCGTAGTCATGGCATCGTCCGGCTACCCTGGCGAGTATAAAACAGGCTTCCCCATAAACATCTCTGATAAACTTGATAAAGACGTCAATATATTCTTCGCAGGCGCCAGAAAACGCGATGACGGCCTCACAGTGACCGATGGTGGACGCGTGTTGACTGTAACCGCCACGGGCAAGACGATGAAGGAAGCCAGAGATAAGGTTTACCGCAACATACCTGACGTAAATTTTGATGGCTGCCATTACCGTAAAGACATCGCAGCCAGGGAGGTCGTTTGATGGCGCTGGTCGGCATTGTTATCGGCAGCAAAACGGACGAGCAGTATATACAACCTGCCATTGAAATCCTCAAGGATTTTAAGATCGATTACGAACTTTCGATAATTTCAGCGCACCGCAAGCCCGATAAGGTGCGCCAGTACGCCGTTGAAGCCTGGGACAGGGGATTTGAAGTCATCATCGCAGCCGCTGGCAGCGCCGCGCATTTGCCCGGCGTGGTCGCCTCCTGGACATCACTACCCGTAATTGGCATTCCTTTGCCCACGAGCGACCTAAAGGGAGTGGACTCGCTTTACTCCATTGTGCAAATGCCGGGCGGTGTGCCGGTTGCCTGCGTCGGCATAGGATCGGCAGGTGCCCAGAACGCCGCCCTGCTGGCAGCACAGATGCTCGGCATTAAATACGACCGTATAAAAAGGGCTTTAGAAGAATACAAGCAGAAGCTGGCCGAATCATAAGGAAGGCATAAGAGAATGATAGAACGCTATTCACGGCCCAGGATGAAACAGGTCTGGTCGGACAGGAACAAGTTCAATAAATGGCTCAAGGTAGAGATCGCGGTCTGCGAGGTGTGGGCTGAACTCGGCAGGATCCCCAAAGAGGCAATGCCCAAAATCAAAAAGGCATCTATCAACATGGAGCGCATGGCGGAGATCCTCAAGGTCACCCATCATGATGTTACCGCCTTCCTCAACGCGGTCAGCGAAACCGTGGGGGAAGAGTCCCGTTATATCCATCTCGGGCTCACCTCCTCCGACATCATGGATACCTCACTCGCGTTGCAGATGAAAGAAGCTGCCGACTTATTACTCGAAGATATCGATGAGCTCACCAGAGTCCTGGAAGAGAAGGCTATTGACTATAAGGACACTATCATGATCGGGCGTACACACGGAGTTCACGCCGAACCGGTAACGTTCGGGCTTAAAATGGCGCTGTGGTTGCAGGAGATGAAGCGTAATCACAGCAGGCTTGAAGAAGCCAGGAAAATCATCAGCGTGGGCAAGATCTCTGGAGCAGTCGGCACCTATGCCACTGTTTCCCCGGAGATCGAAGAAAAGACCTGCTCCAGGCTTGGCCTGTCACCGGCACCCGTATCCAGCCAGATCATCCAGCGCGACCGCCATGCCCAGTTCGTCACCACGCTTGCCATCATCGCCAGTTCACTGGAAAAATTCGCCACAGAGATAAGGGCATTGCAGAGGACCGAAATACTCGAAGTCGAAGAGCCCTTTGCCACAGGGCAGACCGGTTCGTCCGCCATGCCGCATAAACGTAACCCTGAGCTTTGCGAGCGTGTATGTGGCCTTGCCCGCCTCGTTCGGGGTAACGCACTCACATCTATGGAGAACGTAGCTTTATGGCATGAGCGCGACATCAGCCATTCATCCAATGAGCGCATCATTCTGCCAGACTCGTGCCTGGCGCTCGATTATATACTCGATACTTTCACGGGCGTGATGAAAGGATTGCAGGTTTATCCCGAGAATATGAGACGTAACCTCGAGTTGACCCAGGGGCTGGTATTCTCCCAGAACGTGATGCTTGCCCTCGTGGGTAAAGGGTTGAGTCGTCAGAGAGCTTATGAAATTACACAGCGCAATGCCCTGAAAGCGTGGAGGACCAGGACCCCTTTCATTAAATTGCTTAAAGAAGACAAAGAGGTCAAGTCTTATCTTAAAGAAAAGGATCTGGAAGCTATTTTCGATTACCAGCGTTTCCTTAAACATTTGGATACAGTCTTTGAACGTATCGGGCTGATAAAGAAAAAAAGCAAACCTGCCGGTAAGAAATAGGAGAATCGAATTGGCTTTACTTATCGATACCCCATTGAAGTTGCCTCTATTCGGAAAGGGCAAGGTAAGGGACACATACCAGGTTGGTGACAGGCTCCTCATCGTCGCCACCGACCGAATTTCTGCCTTCGACGTTGTATTACCTGCAGGCATACCTGATAAGGGGATCGTGCTGAACCAGATATCAGCCTTCTGGTTTGCCAGGACTTACGATGTTGTCCCCAATCACATGGTGGAGTCAATGGAAAGCCGGAGGGCGTTAACAAGATATACCCCTGGCAAGAGACCCCTGCCCGAATACCTGCTGGGCCGTTCCATGGTTGTTCTCAAAGCTGCGCGTATCCCCGTCGAGTGTGTGGTGCGAGGCTACATAGCCGGTTCCGCCTGGTCAGAGTACAAAAAGTCCGCTACCATAAACGGGCAGAAGGCACCCGGCGGCCTCAAAGAGAGCCAGGAACTGCCTGAGCCGCTTTTCACCCCGACCACCAAGGCTGAGGCGGGGCATGACAAGCCCCTGAGCCATAAAAAGCTCATCGACCTGGTAGGAAGTTCAGCAGCCCGCGAACTTGAGGACAAGAGCATTGCCCTGTACCATTTCGCCCGCAAATACGCAATAGAACGCGGTATCATAATTGCAGATACCAAGTTCGAATTCGGTTACGTTGACAGGGAAATCATACTCATCGATGAAGCGCTGACACCCGATTCCAGCCGCTTCTGGGATGCCAATCTGTATAGTCCTGGCCGCTCGCAGCCCAGCTACGATAAACAACCTTTGCGTGACTGGCTAATTAAAAAGAACTGGAACCAGAAACCCCCCGCGCCGATCCTGCCGGCCAATATTGTACAGTCTACGGCAGAACGTTACCGGGAAGCTTATTATCTATTAACGGGGAGGAAGCTGAAAAATGTATATAGCTAAGGTCTATATAACGCTTAAGCCGACCGTTAACGATCCGCAGGGTCTTACCATAAAAGGGGCGCTCCATACCCTCGGTTTCTATTCGGTGCAGGACGTCCGAGCAGGTAAGTACATCGAAATAAAAATAGAAGAAAAAGATCTGGAAAAAGCCAGGAGCCATGTCCATGATATGTGCAAGAAGCTCCTGGCCAACCCCGTAATTGAAAATTTCCGCTTCGAACTTGAACAGTTGAAATCCGAATAAGCAACCGTATCAAGGGACCGAGTATTTAACAATTAGCGTTGCCTCATCGAGGCATATGAGATCCGCCTTGCCATCCCAGTTCGTTGAAGTAAAAAACTGCACTCTGAACTGGCATCTCGATTGTCCATCAGCCATTAGCTGCTGAATAACATTTACACCATCGCCGTCAACCGTGACATCCAGCTTCAGACGCGAGCTAATATCCCCGGTCAGGTGCAGGCTTCCCAGCGGTGGAGCAGGAAATTCGTAAGCAATTCTGCCAGGATCCTCGTATTTACCGTATTGGGAACGGTAAACTTCGAGTGCGCCCATATTGCCCCACATCGCACTACTGTACGTCGGATTCCCGCTTAAAGCATAGGCGCCAAAATCCAACTCTGCTCCTTGTATAATTGCGGAAGGCGGGATTGAAGTAATATCATAACTGAGGAATGCCCTGCTTGCGAGGTTTTGAGCATTATCTCCCGCACAAACTGCAGGCGATTTACTGTATGCTGCCGCATTCTTAACAAGCGAGCCGCTCTCCGATGAAGCAAGGTACAGTACAGCAGTATTTCCTGATTGCGGCCCCGTAGAAGTAACTGGAACTAAAGTTATCGTCACGCTTACACTGTCCGAACCAACCTGATTCGTCGCCGTAAGCGTATACGTCGTGGCTTGAACCGGCTTGATCTGGAGCGACATCTCCGGTCTGATCTGGCCTAAATCCGGGTCCAGCTTTATGTCTGTAGCATCAGTAATTTTCCAGCTAAGTGTAGCTGAGCTCCCAGGGATAATAACAAGCGGGCTGGCTACAAAATAATTGATAACCGGCCTTTTGGGAAAGTCCGTGAAGCCGCCATCCTGAGTGCCAGGCACCGTGATCTGCGTCCGGGCAGAGGTTGACCCGAAGGAATTAGCAGCTGTTAGCGTATATACGGTTGTTACACTTGGTGATACCGAGGTCTGCCCCGTAAGTGCCACGTTGCCGACTCCCTGATCTATGCTTACATTCGTGGCCCCAACAACACTCCACTGCAGAGCGCTGGTTTCGCTGGCATTAATTGAAGCTGGTACGGCAGAGAATGAGTTGATTACCGGCTT
>Ga0315289_10003468_pt1 | contig 23849 bp, 22 predicted proteins | sample YL17G11_40_MG_FD_203452 | JGI IMG/M metagenome (GOLD analysis project Ga0315289, IMG submission 203452) | Sediment microbial communities from Yellowstone Lake, YNP, Wyoming, USA - YL17G11_40 | ecosystem: Environmental > Aquatic > Freshwater > Lake > Sediment | place: USA: Wyoming | collected...
ATGAAGAAAGGCGGAATAGATAAACCAGGTAATAAGTGACCAGGTCTCCTTAGGATCCCAGCTCCAGTAGTTACCCCAAGTAATGTCAGCCCAGATAGCCCCGGTGATGATGCCGACTGAAAGGAAGAGAAAGCCGATGGCAATCGTCTTGTAGATCATCTCATCCAAGATGACCTGGGGGGGGAATAAGTCTGCCTTGGTTTCTCCTTTTTTATTCTTGATGAGATAAACGATACTGGCCCCAAAAGAGACGGCAAAGGCCGAGTAGCTCAAAAAGCAGGTGATTACGTGGTAGGTAAGCCAGTTGCTCTGGAGTGAAGGTATGAGAGGCTCGATCTTGTCATTTACATTGGGAGAAAGTGAGGCATAAGCCATAGCCAATGAAACTATGGGTAAAACGATTGCCCCCAAGGTTTTGATCTTAAACCGATACTCAATGATCATATAGATCAAGACCGTTGTCCAGGAGACTGAGATCAAGGATTCATAGAAATTGGAGAGAGGTATGTGGCCATAACCGAGCTTATAGGATTCATACCAGCGCAACCCCCACCCGACAATCTGGCAGCTCAGGCTTAGGCTAAGGATTAAGGTAATAATTTTCCCAAACTTCTCATTGCGGAAGAAGAGGTAACTTACGTACATGGCTGAGCATATGAGGTAGCCAATTGTGGCCACCCCTAATAATTTTGAACTAAACATCAAAAGTCCTCCTTGGTATCGTTTTTATCTTTGTCTTTAAGGGAGTTGAAGATGACCTCAAATTCCCTTTCAAAGGGTTCTTTATTTTTATTGGCTAAACCAGCCAGAATAGCCAGGTATCGATCTTCCTTTTTTGTTATCTCAAGCCATATTCTCCGATGCGAGGTAAAGAATATGACGTAAAATCCGACCAGCATGAAGAAACATCCAATCCACACTAACCATACTCCTGGTTTTTTGGTTACCTGAAGGCCGGTGAATTGTTTGTTAATGAAATTAACCAGGGTAAACGTATATTTTTCTTTCTGGGCTGGTCTGTGGAAATCGGGGAAATGAGAAAAGACCCACGTATGGTATAAAGAATTCCAATTGCGATCAAATAGCATTAACTCTGCAGCAGGGTTTTTCCGTTTATTTGACCTGCTTATAACTTTCATCTGATTATCCATCTGAAAATCCGGTACGAATCGGTTCACCTTCACCCAATCACCCGTGCCTTCAATTTGAAAGGTTCCCCCGATCGCTGTCTTGTACTCACGAGTGGCACTTGGTGCACCCATTGCTGCTACCCTTAATACTACATCTCCCTGATCAGGGACATTCCCATAACTTGCCTGAGAAAAGGAAACCCCCTTGTAGGTGAGAGGACGATTTACCTCGATAGCTTTCTTCATTACCTCCTTTCCGTGGTCGATAATGGTCAAGGTACTCTTATATGCCTTAGGACGATCGGAGTTATCGTAGTATAAGATTTCAAAGTTGTCACAGCGGATCGAAAAATCCAATTTCTTGAGCGCCATCTTTCCACTTAAGGTAATCGTGTCAGATGTTTCCCCTTCAACTATGGTCATGAATCCCTTGAAGCTGTAAGCACTAAGTATGCCACCTATGAGAATTAAGACAATACTGAGATGGCTCAGGATGAAGCCTAGATGTGTAAATCTGCCTTTTTCTGCAAAGAAATGTACGGTATCCGCTGATTCGGTAATTGTGGTGCTGGGCAGATGCCGGGACAGGATTTCAATAAATTTGCTCTTTTGTTCCTCTCCATATTCTTTTATCTCGAAATTTTGCTTGAGGGTGATGTTAGAGAGTAACTCATCATCCAACTCCTGTTTCTTCTGGGTAATCATCTGCCAGAGATGTGGGAACGTTTTTAAGGTACAGGCTAAGAGATTCAGGGTGAATAAAATCAAGACAAGGATGAACCACCAGGAGTGATACATGTCAATGAGATTAACCTTGCTCATGAAACGATAGGTTGAGATTTGGTAATCCTTAAGATAGTTCTCCATGGGGGCATTCTGGGGAATGATGGTCCCGAGCACTGAAATAACAGCCAGTATGATCAGCAGAATAACGCTAAGCCTAATTGAGGTAAAAAACTGTATGAGTACCTTAAAGAAGTTACCTATGGGCCACCACCTCCTTTACCGTCTCTAGTCTTAAAGGATCATTGAGAAGGGTTTAAGTTTTAAAAAGTAGGTGATAAAAAAAGAGTGATTGAGTTTTAAAAGTATAAAGGGTAAAGAAGCACGAAAGGCATTAATTCTCTTCTCCCTTTTTTTTCCCTTCGATCGACTTCCCTTTGGACATCTCTTCAGTATCATCTTCTTCGAGTCCGGATGCAGCCTTTCTGAAGTTTTTTATCCCCTTTCCCAGACCTCTGCCGATTTCAGGCAATTTGCCGGCACCAAAGATAATCAGTACGATCAGAAGAATGATAAGCAGCTCACCTAAACCAAATCTACCAAACATTCGTACCTCCCCATGTAAAATAAGAAATTGGTTTCAAACTATCACTAAACATCTCTACTGTCAACTTTTCCACTTTTTCAGGCAAAAAATGTTGACACCTTTACTCGTTATGATATTAATATTCTCTTACATTTCTTTTGGATGAGGGGGTGAGGCAAAAATTATAAAATATTTCTGCTGTTAGTTAATGTGAGACACTGAGTTTTGATTAAATTTATTTTATTTAATTAGAAGGGGAGGATTTATGGGTTTTACACGTAGAGATTTTCTCAAACTATCAGGGGTAACAGCCTTAGGTGTAACCCTCGGAAGCCTGGGTTTTGATCTCACGCCGATTAAAGCCTATGCTGCCACATTGAGAAAAGACCTTAAGTCTGCCAAAGAAAGCACGACAATATGCCCATATTGTGCGGTTGGCTGCGGTGCCATTGTCCATGCAAGCAAGGGAAAAGTGATCAACATAGAAGGTGATCCAGATCACCCAATCAATCAAGGTTCTCTCTGCAGTAAGGGTAGCTCTCTATACCAACTGGCAAATAACAGGCAAAGAATTACTAAAGTACTTTATAGAAAACCCTACGGCACTAAATGGCAGGAAAGGAGTTGGGACTGGGCAATAGCTGAGATCGCAAAGAGGGTCAAGAAGGTGAGGGATGAAAGCTTCCTCCTTGAAAATCCTAAAGGCCAAGTGGTTAATCGCTTGGAAACTCTGGCCTCAGTAGGAAGTGCCGCTCTGGATAATGAGGAATGCTGGCTCTACCAGAAGTTCCTCCGATCACTCGGGATGGTCTACATAGAACATCAGGCCCGTATATGACATAGCCCTACAGTAGCGGCTCTGGGAGAGTCGTTCGGTCGAGGGGCAATGACCAATCACTGGATTGACATTGGAAACAGTGATTGCATCCTCATTATGGGAAGTAACCCTGCGTCAAATCATCCCATTTCCTTTAAGTGGGTAACGAAAGCCATAGAAAAAGGTGCAAAGCTGATTTGTGTTGACCCGAGATTCACCCAATCAGCAGCCAAGGCCCATATCTATGCACCTCTCCGTTCCGGAACTGATATCGCTTTCCTGGGAGGGATGATCAAGTACATCTTAGATAACAACCTGATCAATAAGGAATACGTGGTTGAGTATACGAATGCTTCTTTACTGGTCAGTGAGAAATTTGGATTCCATGATGGACTCTTTGTGGGTTACGATAAAGAGAAAGGGAAATATCTAAATACCAAGGAACTCTGGGGTTATCAGTTAGACGATAAGGGTATCCCAAGGAGGGATAAGACCTTAGAAGACCCCAACTGTGTATTCCAGCTCTTAAAGAGACATTATTCCCGTTATAATCTGGACATTGTCTCTGATATTACTGGTACACCGAAAGAAAAACTGTATGAAGTTTATAAGGCCTACGCAGAAACCCATAAGAAGGACAAAGCAGGAACAGTCCTCTACGCTATGGGCTGGGCCCAGTCTACCCATGGAACCCAGAACATCAGGGCAATATCCATTATTCAGCTCCTCTTTGGCAATATGGGTATTGCCGGAGGTGGCATTAATGCGATGAGGGGTGAATCAAATGTCCAGGGGAGTACTGACCAGGCATTACTTTGGCATATCATCCCCGGTTATCTGCCGATACCCAAATCATCCAATGCAAACCTGAAAGACTACTTAGAAAAAATTACCCCAAAAACCAATGATCCTTTGAGTGTCAACTGGAAGAGAAACTTTCCTAAGTATGTGGTAAGTCTCCTTAAGTCATGGTATGGAAATGAGGCTAAGGGAGAAAACGAGTTCTGCTACCAATACCTGCCCAAACCTGAAGATGGGGAAGATTATTCCTGGCTCTCTCTTTTCGAAACTATGTATGCTGGAAAGTTGAGGGGATTTTTTGCCTGGGGGCAAAATCCCGCCTGCAGCGGAGCAAATTCCGAAATGACTCGGGAATCCTTGGGAAGGCTCGACTGGATGGTTACGGTGAATCTCTGGGATACTGAAACTGCCTCATTCTGGAGGAGACCAGGAGTAAATCCAACCAAAATAAAGACTGAGGTCTTTTTACTTCCCTGTGCTGCCTCCATGGAAAAGGAGGGAAGCATCAGCAACAGCGGTAGATGGATGCAGTGGAGGTATAAGGCGGTGAATCCTCCTGGTGAAGCCAAACCTGACGGGGAAATCATTCACCTCCTTTACCTCAAACTGAAAGAGCTCTATGAGAAAGAGGGAGGTGCTTTACCTGAGGCTATAACCAAACTCAAGTGGGATTACGGGACTAAGGATTCTCCTCATCTGTTAGATGTGCATGCCGTGGCAAAGGAGATCAATGGTTATGATCTCGCCAATGGAAAGCTTATGGCCAAATTCCCAGATCTCAAAGATGATGGCACAACCTCATCTGGAAGCTGGATCTATTGTGGTAGCTACACCGAGGATGGAAATATGGCTGCTCGCAGGGATAAGACCGATACCTCAACCATTGGACTCTATCCAAAATGGGCGTGGTGCTGGCCAGTAAACCGGAGGATATTATATAACCGTGCATCAGTGGATCTAAATGGCCAGCCATTTGACAAAGCACGGGCAGTAATTATCTGGAATGAGGTTAACAAAAAATGGGTAGGAGATGTGCCTGATGGACCTGCACCTCCTTTAGCTCAGGAAAAGGGGGTATACCCGTTCATTATGCAGAAGGATGGGTTTGGAGCGATCTTCGGACCTGGGCTGGTTGATGGACCATTTCCCGAGCACTATGAACCATTAGAATGTCCCACGAAAAATCTCTTATCCAGCGTTCAGCTCAATCCCATGTCCAAGCGATGGGATATCGTTGGCTCTGCAAAGGATAAATTTGCCAAGGTATGCGACCCGAGATTCCCCTTGGTGGGTACCACATACCGGGTTTCAGAACACTGGCAGACAGGAGCTATGACCCGCCAGATACCCTGGCTGGTTGAGCTTCAACCTGAGATGTTCGTGGAAATGAGCAGGGAACTGGCAGAGGAAAAGGAGATAAAAAATGGAGAACATGTAGTTGTGGTTTCTGCCCGTGGAAAAGTAAGGGCAGTAGCCATTGTCACGGATAGGTTCAAACCTTTCAAGGTTGGTGGAAACATTGTCCATGAAGTGGGTATACCCTGGTGCTTCGGTTACATGGGACTTGCGAAAGGAGACAGTGCCAATGTACTGGTTCCGAATATCGGCGATGCGAACACCATGATCCCTGAATCCAAGGCATTTCTTGTCGATGTGAGAAAGGAGGTGTGAACCAATGGGAACTAAATCATTCTTCATTGACACCACCAAATGTACAGCCTGTCGCGCATGCCAGGTAGCCTGTAAACAGTGGAATGAATTGCCTGCTGAAAAGACTACCAACCGGGGGACATATCAGAATCCACCAGACCTTTCTTCTCAGACCTATACCTTAGTGAGATTCAGTGAAATCCTTGAGGATGGTAAGATGAAGTGGTACTTTTTCAAAGATCAATGCAGACACTGCATTTCGCCACCCTGTATGATTGAGGCAGACAATCAGAATATCCCAGGTGCCATCATACAGGATGAAACCGGTGCAGTGGTCTACGATCATCAAAAGACCAAACAGCTTGACTTCGCTAAAATAAAGGAGTCCTGCCCGTACAATATTCCACGGGTAAACCCCAAGACAAGGACCATCTCCAAATGCACCATGTGTGTAGACCGGGTGACCAATGGTTTGCTCCCCGCGTGTGTGAAGGCCTGTCCTACTGGTACCGCACAATTTGGAGAAAGAGAAGAGATGCTCAACAAAGCAAAAGAGCGGGTAAATGAGCTTAAACCTCTCTATCCAGAGGCTAAGATACTGGATGAGGAAGAGGTAAGTATTCTCTACCTAATCGTGGATAAACCCAGCCTCTACCAGATTGCAGTAAGACCGAATAACTCGTCTCTCCTTGCCCTTAAAACCCTCTTCAAACCATTGAGTGTACTGGGGATAGGTGCAGCTTTGCTTTGCCAACTCCCATCTCTTTGTCAGTCCTTAAGACAAAAGGAGATGAGAAAAGATTAAGAAAGGAAGATAGATAGAGAAAGAGGGGCCTTATTCACTATTTCAGGTGAGGCCCCTCTTTTTCCATTCAGGATATGCAGAATTGGAAGAGAAAGAGAAGTCAAGGTTTGAAGAAGTAGAGAAGAGGATTGAGCAGATTAAAAGGGCACGGAGTAGTTACGTACCTCTTTTGAACTTTTTTAAAAAATTGTTCTTTGCCCGGTTAAATACCTTTCCTCACATAACGCTTGATGAGGAGGATTTACAAGCGGATCTCGCTGAAGCAAAGATAGGAAATGGGTTCCCTCTCCTGAGCAAAGAGAAGATCAAAGTTGACCTAAAATCTGCCCAGGGACTCTTTCAAACGCTCTGTCAGATTGTGGAAAAAGAAAACAGCGAACTGGAAGGTGCGGTAAAGGAGATAAGAGAAGCACTGAAGGATAATAAATTAAGTCTGCAGGAGCTCTTCGAAGGCTGGGTAAAAGAGGAAAAATATATCGATCCTCAAATGGCCTCTTTCAATTTTCCCCTCCTCACTCTTCTTGTCCGCTATAGCTTACAACCATCTCTTCAGGCTATTGCCTCACGCCTCAAGAATCTTATCCATGAGGAGCTCTGGGGGAAAGGCTATTGTCCAATCTGCGGCTCCTCACCATTCCTCTCGGAATTGAGAGGGGAGGGTGGCGAAAGGATCTTCTTCTGCTCGTTCTGTGGACATGAGTGGAAAGGAAGAAGATTATTCTGCCCCTTCTGTGAAAATACCAATCCTCAAAGTTTACGCTATCACTATCTGGAAAAGGAGAGTGAATACCGGATAGATCTCTGTGATAAGTGTAAGCGGTATATCAAGACCATTGATACACGGAAATTAGAAGGTGTTATCATCCCAGAGGTGGAGGACATCGCCACCCTCCACCTGGATATCCTGGCAGAAGAAGATGGCTTCCAGGGTATGAATCCCCTTAAAAAACTGCTCTTTGAACATACCCCGCCTCAACAAAAGGATGTGAAAAGGAGGAAAACATGAAAAAGACACTGGCAATGAGACATCTTAATCTCATTATTCTATTCAGTGTTCTCATGCTAACCATTACCACTCCTCTTCTGGCTGAGTCAATTCCTCACCTCCTCCGGTATGGAGACACCTTTCCTGAATTTATGGTAGAACAGCCTTTGTTACCTCAAGAGAATGAATATCTACGTTTGCCTGAAGGAAAGACCTTTACGATCAAGAATCTGTCAACTGACCTTTTACTCATCGAATTCTTGAATAAATACTGCTATAACTGCCAGGTTCAGGCCCCGATCTTTAATGAGCTTTTTAATGCCATTGAGAAAGATTCCAATCTGAAGTCGAAGGTCAAGATGGTAGGGGTAGGGGTTGACAATAATCGCATTCAGGTAGAGGCTTTCAAGAGGGAAAAATCTATTCTTTTTCCCATCATCGCCGATCCGGATTTCAAGGTCTATGAACTGGTGGGGGAACCCAAAACCCCCTTTACACTCCTATTAAGAAAAAACAATAAGGGGGAATGGGTAATCGTAAGCGCACATCTGGGCGTAATTATCATGCCAGACACCTTTTTGGAAGAAGTAAGGGCAGTACTCCAGTACGACATCACTCTCGTGCAACTTCAAAAGGGGAAAAGGATCCTCCCTGAGGAAAGTGTAGTCAAACCAATCCTTTCTGAGCCTGAACTCTTGAAGCTGGTCACAGAGGGTATGGCCCTGCCTGAAGGAAAACTCTTGAACGTGGAAAAAATTCTCCTTCCGGGGAAAGAGACGGTATATCTCGGAAGGATAGAAGTAGGAGGTAAAAAGAGATTCCTTATCTCCAAGGTGGTGAGCCAAAAATCCATCTGTGATGTCTGCCATGATCTTCACTTTATTTATACCTTTGATGAAGATGGTAAGGTGGTAAACTTCATCTCCATCCAACTCACGAAATATGGCAACAAGGATTGGAATGAAGATGATGTGCAGAAGATGAGATCAAGGATTGTGGGCAGTTCCATCGTAAGGAATTATGAGTTCAATCCTGATGTTGATGCGGTATCCACTGCTACCGTTACCAGCCTCATCATATTTAATACCTTAAATCATGCCAAAGAAACATTGAACAAGCTGAAAAACAATGGCTACTTAAAATAGTCTTGACACCAAAAAAATGACATGTTACGAATTATTTACTTATTTTACTCATAGTGCCCTCTGTGAGGGCAAGAGGAGAATAAAAGAATAGGAAAGGAGGTGAAAGATTATATGAAGAGAGGTCTTTTCTTCCTGGTTTCATTGTCCTTAATTTCAGTCCTGGTTCTTTTTACTGGCAATGATTTTGCAGGGGAGCACAAGTACGTTGGGATAATGAAATGCAAAGCCTGCCATCTCGCTGAATTTAAAGCCTGGAGTGCAACCAAGCATGCCACCGCCATGAACTCCTTAAAAGAGAATGAAAAGAAAGATGCCAAGTGCTTAGCCTGCCATGCTACCGGGCATGGGAAAGCAGCTGCTGAAGGGGCTCAACTCGAAGGTGTGCAGTGTGAAGCCTGTCATGGTGCTGGCAGCGACTATAAGAACCCTGCTCTCAAGAACAAGGCGAAGTGGAAGGAAAATGCTGAGGCTCAGAGAAAACTGGCCCAAGAGGCAGGGATGGTCAGTACCCCAACTGAGGAAATGTGCAAAACCTGTCATAACAAAAGCAGTCCGACCTTTAAAGGGTTTGATTACGCAAAAGATCTGCCTAAGGTGAAACATAAGAAGTAAGGCAGAGAGATTTCTAAACCATAGGCTGGTGGAATGGGGTATCTCCACCAGCCTTTATCTTGCAACAACGTACATTCCAGACAGGAAAAACAAGAAATCGACAGACAGGATGATGAAAAGGCGAGTGATCACCTGTGAAAATCCATGGGTCAGATTGATCGCAATTTTAGGAGTATCTCTCCTCCTTTCTTCCTTTTTTATAGCCACCTCCTTAGCCCTCGAAAATGGAGAATGCTATAGCTGTCACGGTGATAGTGGTATCCTCAAGATGAGCAAAGAGGAACTGGAGGGAATGGTTACACCCCTGTCTCCGAAGAAGATAGATAGGAAATATAAGAAGCAATTCGGTGGATTATCCCTCTATACCAATCCTGAGATCTATAAGTCATCAATCCATGGAGATGTATCCTGCATGGATTGTCATAGTGACATCAAAGATCTTCCTCATCCTCAGGTTCTCGAGGTAGTAGAGTGCAAAAACTGCCATGAAGACATTGGAAAGACTTTCGAAAATGATCTGCATTACCTGAGCTTTAAGAATGGCGGTACAGATGCACCTCTCTGTCAGGACTGCCATGGTACCCACGATATCCTCTCTAAACGCAGTAACAAATCAACTGTGCACCCAATCAATGAGGGAAAGACCTGTGCCCGGTGCCATGAAGATGGAGAGATAGTTAAAAAATATAGTATCACAATACCTCACCCTTATAATGCCTATGAAAAGAGTATCCACGCAAAGGCGATTACGAATGGCAAGACAAACTCAGCCACCTGTAGTAGTTGTCACGGATACCACACCATAAAACCAAGTAATAACCCAAAGTCTCCAACCAATAAAGTAAATGAACCCAAGACCTGCTCTACATGCCATGCAGATAGCTATGAGGCCTATATAAAAAGTACCCATGGTAAGGCAGTCCTTAAAGGAAATATGGATTCTCCGGTCTGCTCAGACTGTCATAACGAACACGACATCCAGTCCAAAACTGAACCAACCTCTACCATTTATCCCACTGCGATATCCAAGACCACGTGTACCCGTTGCCATGGATCAGAGAGGATCAATCAGAAATATGGTATGGCTTCTAGTACGGTGAAGAGTTATGCTGATAGCTACCATGGCTTAATCGACAGATATGGTTCCACTGCCACTGCCAACTGTGCTAGTTGCCATGGGAGCCATAACATTCTTCCTTCCACTGACCTCCGATCTCTTACTCATCCTGTCAACCTCGCCAAGACCTGTAGCACCTGCCACCCAGGGGTTGGCCCTAACTTTGCAAAAGGCAAAGTGCACCTTGGTCCTGTTACTATAAAGACAATGAGGGAAGCGACCCTCGAAGAAAATATCTACTTTTTTATTAGAATAACATACATCATCCTCATTATCTCAGTGATCGGCGTGATGATTATTCATCAATCTCTGGACTACTTTTCCAAGCTATCGGTACTCTATAAAAAGTTAAAGGCTCAGAATCGTCCATACATCCGGCTCAATCTGAATGAGAGAATCCAGCACATCGTACTGATGGTAAGCTTTATTGTACTCGCCTTGAGCGGTTTTGCCCTCAGCTTCCACTTGGCACCACCGTTTATCGATGGAACCCAGTGGGAAGCGATAAGGAGGATAATCCACCGAGTTGCTGCATTGATCTTTGTCCTCCTTAGCCTGTATCACCTCTCCTACATCACTTTTACCTCTCGGGGGCGAGAAATCCTCAAGGCATTTATGCCTATCCCTCAAGACATATGGGATGTAATCCAACAGCTCAAATTTTACCTTGGTCTAACTGATAGAAGGCCTAAATTTGGAAAATACAGCTATATAGAGAAGGCAGAGTACTTAGCCCTCTTCTGGGGCGCTGTCATTATGATTGTAACCGGGGCTATGCTGTGGTTTAAAACTGAAGCTACTGCCATTATCCCCAAATGGGGCTTGGATGTTGCTGATTTGATCCATTTTATGGAGGCACTCCTTGCCTCTCTAGCCATCCTGGTATGGCATTTCTACTATGTGATTATCAATCCTGATGTGTCTCCCATGAACCTGACCTGGCTTATTGGTGGACTTACAGAGGAAGAGATGGAGTACAAGCATCCTCTGGAGCTGGAGGAAATTAAAGAAAGGGAAAGCATCTTCGAACCTGAAACAAAAGAAGAGGAAAATAATTTCGAACCTGAAAAATAAAAAGGTGTTTAGCAAAAGCGAAAAGTTTTCATACACATAAGAAATCCATATCCACTCTTGTTCTCATTCCGTCAGTAGATTTGCGATTTGCATGTTGTCTCGAAAGTTGTTAACTTAAATTATTTCTCTGTATTTACGTACGCTTGACATTGCTATAAGTCCTGAAATACTATTACTTTAAAACTTTTCATATTACAATGGACTCAAAACTTAAAAACCTTCTTAAAAAGTTCCGATTTCGTAATTGGTCGTTTTCTGCGCGGCTAGTCTTTATTGTTTTAGTCCTTACACTTCTGCCGCTTATAGTGCTTGCAACATTTTCCTCTCAGATTTTTAAACAATACATTTTAAGTTCCGCTGAGAAGGAGCTTAATTACATGACAAAAAGCCTAATAATGCTGTGTGAAGCTCAAGAGGCTCTCGACAGGCTTAAGCTGGGAACAACTAGTCTAAAAAGTGTTAAATCCATGGGAAAGAAAATGGATGCCATAACAGGTGCCTCCCCTAAATGGCAAGACGGATATGAATATAAGTCTTTAAGATCGATCATAAAGGGGCTCAAGGTTGCAGAAACTGGCTATGCATTTGTGGTGGATAGCAAGGGTAATATAGTAATCCACCCTAAGCTTGAAGGCAAAAACGCTTTTACATCGCAAACAGAATTTTTTAACAGCTTTCCTTCCATACGTGAAAAAGCTATAAAACTTGCACCTGGAGAAAACGAAACTTTCTACTTTAAAGAAATGGTTTCGCAAACCTCTAAGACCAAATTGAAGATCGCAAAATTCAGCTATTTTAGACCATACGACTGGATAATAGGTGTGGAATGTTATGAATCAGAGGTTATGAAACCCTATTATAAAAGCATGATAGCGTTTTATTCACTTATTGCTCTCGTGATATCGTTAGTTCCATTTCTGATTTACTACTCAGCCAAACACATGATGCAACCTATCGTTCAGCTTGCAGAAGCAGCTTCAAAGATTGCCAAAGGGGAATTCCCATTAATTAAAAAACTTGGCTCAAAAGATGAAATAGGCAGACTTGTAAAATCTTTTGATACAATGGTCGCTGAACTACAAAAGGAAAAGATCCAGCAGCTTGAGGAGTGGACTCGCAAACTCGAAGTAAAAGTACAGGAGCGCACAAAAGAATTGGAAATGGCATACGCTCAGCTCTTGACTATGGAAAAGCTTGCATCATTAGGAAAGATAGCATCAATGGTAGCACATGAACTGAATAACCCAATGAGCGGCATCTTATCCTATGCCCGGTATGGCGAAATGATGCTAAGCAGAGAGAATGTAGATCAAGAAATCTTAAAAGAAGCTAAAGAGAGCCTATACTTTATCGCTGCAGAGGCTGAGCGTTGCGGTGAGATTGTAAAAAATCTGCTTATGTTTGCTAAGCGCTCATGGGGGGATTTCAAGCAGATCAATTGTAGCGAAATTATTGAGCGAACAGTTAAGGTGCTTGAGCACAGTATAAAGGTTAACGAAATAAACCTAAAAAAGGAGTTCGGCTCGGGAAACGGTGATTTTTGGTGTGATCCAAGCGCAATGGAACAGGTATTGATTGCCCTTTTAGTCAATGCGATCGAAGCTGTAGAAAAAGATGGAACAATAACTATTCGCACAGATTATAACTCAGAGGAGTCTGTAACATTTGAAGTTGAAGACAGCGGTCCGGGTATCCCCCCTGAAATTTTATCCCATATCTTTGAACCTTTTGTTTCAACTAAGGAGAGCAAGATGAGCACAGGTCTGGGGCTGTCAGTTGCATATGGGATTATTCAAGCGCACAATGGTTCGATAAAAGGCGAAAGCAAAGTTGGCAAAGGAACAAAATTTATAGTAACTGTTCCACGGGTTCAACCTGAACATCCTAAAATAGAAGAAAAATTCATTCACGCTGCAAAGATCCGCTTAAGAACAGAGGAGGAACCTAATGAAACTTGAAGACATGTCAATCTTGATTGTGGATGATGAGTTTTCAGTCCGGGATTCGCTCAGAAGGTGGTTTAAAGCGTACGGCTGTAAAGTTGATGTGGCAGAAGATGCAACTGAAGCACTGAAAAAGCTGCAGGAACAAACCCCGGATATTGTGTTTATCGATATAAAGATGCCAGGCGTAGATGGAATTGATCTCAACCGTCGCATAAGTAATATAGATGAAAACATAATCAGAGTAATTATTACTGCCTTCCCGAGTGTTGATTCGGCAATACAGGCATTGAAGGAAGGTGCTTACGATTATATTACAAAACCAATCGACCCGGCAAAACTTGATCACGTGATCCGCAATGCTGTAGAGAAACGGAGACTCATTAAGGAAACACAAGATTTGAAAAAGAAGGTTGATGAACTCTTCATGCCGGATCTGATCGTTGGTGAGTCAGAACCAATGAAACGAGTAATGGGATTGATAAAAGAGGTTTCTCAAACAGATGTTACGGTTATGATTCGAGGCGAGAGCGGTACGGGTAAAGAGATAGTAGCATGTGCAATCCATGCAAATAGTGCACGCCGGTATTTTCCGTTCATAGCAATAAATTGCGGTGCATACCCAGAAGGACTTCTGGAAAGTGAGATATTTGGACATGAAAAAGGTGCTTTCACTGGTGCACTCTATCGCAGACGGGGGAAGCTGGAGCTCGCAGATAAGGGAACGATATTCTTCGATGAAATCGGAACGATAGGTTCGAAGATGCAACTGGACTTGTTGCGTGTCCTTGAAGCCAAGCAGTTCGCAAGACTAGGCAGTGAAAAACTCACAACGGTGGACTTCAGGGTAATAAGCGCGACAAACGAAGATCTGGAGCAGGTGGTAAAAGAGGGGCAGTTTAGAGAGGATCTCTATTACCGCTTAAACGTGTTTGTAATTTTCATCCCGCCTCTAAGGGAACGCAAGGAAGATATTCCGCTCTTGGCCGACTACTTTCTCAAGAGGCTGGCCCAATCCATGAACAAAAAAGTTGAAGGCTTTTCAGAAGATTGTATGAAGATGCTCACACAATATGACTGGCCTGGCAATGTGCGTGAATTGAAAAATGTTATTGAAAGAACGCTCGTGATGGCAAAAGGCGATAAGATAGATATTGCCGACTTATCGTTCCCGTTTATGCCGAAAAAGGAAGCCAAACTCCCGACTGAACAAAAGGAACTGTCGTTGGAAGAGCTTGAGAAACAACACATAAAGAGAGTTCTGGATCTAACCAACGGCAATATAAGTCATGCTGCAAAGATTCTCGGGATCGAACGGGTAACTCTTTACAACAAGCTTAAAAAATACAACCTTGCGTAACCGTAATGCCTTCCAGAATCTACGTCGTTCCTGTACGGCCGGTTGAAAACGAGCATTTAAAATTTGTACAAAGTGTTATTCACGAGATATTTGGTTTAGACTCCGCTATAAAAGATCAAAACCTGCAAGCAAAAGATGTCTGCGATCCCTTTCGGGATCAGTATGTGGCATCAAGCATCCTTCAGAAGTTGAATGAACAACCACTATCCAAAGATGTAGCTAAGATTATTGGTATCACAGATGTTGATATATTTGAACCGGTTTTTGAGTATCTTTTTGGTGAGGCACAGCTCGATGGTCTCTGTGCCATTGTCTCGACGTTTCGGTTACACAACCTCCTCTATGGGTTACCAGAGGACAGAGATCTCTTCTTTGATCGACTCTACAAGGAGATTGTGCACGAATTAGGACATACATTTAGTCTGGTCCATTGTTTTGCCCCGATGTGTGTAATGAACCCATCGACATATATTGAGCAGATCGATTCAAAGTCACGTGAGTTCTGCACCTCATGCCGAAAGGAATTAGATACAATACTGACAAAATACCGGTGATCCAGAAAAGTTGGTTTCAGTTTCCTTCGACGAACGTTTTAATTAACCATGCATACCCTTTTGTACCAAGGGAGTCTCTCAATAGGTCAAGTCTGGGGAGTCCATCCTGGGCGAGCATATTTAATCCACTCTTAGTGCCAATCGCAAGACCTACCTTGTGATCTAACCTTTGCCTCTGTCCAGCAAACCATGTGCGTACCTGATCGGGGGGAATCGAAAACTCGAGCTCAGACCTCACATCAGATGCCTTCATCTCCACGAGCCACCCATCGCCATACGGACTCGTCATAAGAATCTCAGGCCTCGCTATTACCCTGAAATTTGCATTCAGTACTGTCCCTCCAATGGGAGCATTAAGTTTAACTACCTCATCCTCAATAACAAACTTTGCAAGCCAACTTGAATGCGGTATCTTTTGACCTATTCTGGGTAAGAGCACACCATCAATCCCGGAAATCAATGTGGAGAGAAACTGATCAATTCCTACGAATGCCCGGTCGCCTGAGATGGGTTTGACCCATGCGTGCGATGGATAATGGTAAAACTCTCCAAGGTCAGCAGGTTCTTTAAATGTGAGGAGACTGGACTGAGTGACGTATAAGTGTCTCATTTCAATATCGAGCGGACAGGTTTCACATTGGTAATCCCTATCACACAGTTTATATGAGAGCACATGAGCCAGCATCCAGATACAGGGCAATTCCCCCTGCGGAATTACCGAAAATCCAGGCATTCCACTTTTCTTTAATTCCTCTTTCTCTTCCATGACTTATCCTCTCGCTACCCTGTGATCTACTACTCAATCAACAGGAATTCTTTGACAAGTTCATTCCACTTCTCACCTGCGACCCTCTCTGCAATTCCAAAAACCGCAGGACCAGCATCCAGTGCAACTGTTCCGAGCGCAGGCGATACCCTTGCCATGAGCCTGTTTCTCACCTCATCTAACCACATTTTTGCAAGCTCTCCATAAAACAATCCACTCCGGTTAGCCCTGAACCTCGGTGCTTTGACCTTGACGAGCCAACCCTCACCATACGGATCACGGTTGATTTTATCAGGCGCTTCCTGTATCGCTTGATTCACAGCTGTTACTTCGCCGTCAACTGGTGCCAGAAGGTCAATGGGAGTGGAATTGGCGATTACCGATAAGCCCTTTTCACCCTGTTTCAAAAATGCCCCCACAGATGGGATTTTTACGCCCTCTATCTTGCCTACAAGTTTCTGGGAAAAATCGTCAAGCCCGATTGCTACTACATCTCCCTCCATGGGTTTGACCCATGTGTGTCCCTGATGGTAATAAAACTCCTTTGGCAACAGGAAGCCACCAACCAGATTTTCTAAGAGCCTCGCGATCCCCACCCTTTCTTCTCTTTCTGCCATCACTGTTACCACTTCGCCACCTTTGGCAAACTTCCAGAACCATACGAAAACTGCCAGAAAGCTCACGGCAATAATGTATTCAACCCCTTTTGTATATGTCAAAAGATCGAAAAGGCTTTGCATAGTGATATCTCCTTTCTAATGCAATATTATTCCTCTTCACCTGCAAACTTAGGATGAGTTTGATGAACAGGCAAACGATTGACTACCCACCGATAAATTAGAACCTCTATCGTTATAATCGTGAGGACAACGATAATCTCTTTGGGAGCAAAGAATTCACGATGCGGCAGCTCCCAGTTGAGTCCAAACATGGAGATGGTAAGGCGATTTAAGATTACGCCAGCTACTGAGGTAAAAGCCGCAATCCTGACAAGCTTGGCATCTCCCGTCCTCACACCAAAAACATACATGAAGCATGGGAGCAGGACGAACCCAAATATTTCAATCAGGAATTGATACCCGTAGGGCCTGGTAAGAAGTAAATCCCAGTGGTCGTCGTGAGCAATTCCTATAATCTTCAGAAAGAAATAGGTAATCATGACGAACGATGCAGCCTTGCCTAACCCTAGGGTTAGTCCGTCAATTATCTTGTGATTTTGCGGGTCAACTCTGTTCGGAAGAAATTTATAGACGAGCGTACTTTCGATAATGATCATCGACAGGCCAGCATACATACTTGATATAAAGAAAAACACAGGTATGTAGGGAGTATACCAAAGTGGATGAAGCTTGGTTGGAGCTAAGAGAAACAGAGCACCCAGTGCAGATTGATGGAGCGTTGAGAGAATTACTCCGAATATGGTCGCACCAATGGTGATACCTTCAGCCCATTTTCTGAGCTTTCTCGTATTTATCCACTCGAATATGGCGGGCGAAAACTCGAGAAACTGCACGGTTAAATATAGAGCAACGTGCCAAGCAACAAGAAAAAGGATTGATGCAGGTCCGAAAGACCTTATCATAGGGTAGGGCAGTCTCCAGGGACGTCCCAGGTCGACTAAAAGGAACATAACTGCGAAGAAATACCCTACAAACCCGGTCAAGACAGCAGGCCGCAAAAGGGGCTTATAGTCCTTGAGCCCGAAGAGATAAACCGCAGAAGCCATAATGTAGCCCGTCGCAGCCAAAGGAACACCACAAAAAAGCCCCCATCCTAAAAACAGACTAAATGGCTGATCGTTTGATCCATGTATGACAGCATTTAATCCTTTCATGTACCTGAGTATGATGAGCGGAATACCTATGATGAGAATGCTCGCTGCAACGATGTTGGAAGGAGTGATGAGCCGCCTGAGATATTCTCTGACCTCAAGGCCCAAAAAGATATTTTCTGCTACCCACTCTTTAATTACATTCATCAGTTTTCCCCCTTCTCTTGACTGTGCGCTTCTTTTCTATGTTTCTCATTTCCCTGTTTTTTTACCTCTTCGTTACGCTTTGTAAACGCATAAAAACTGCCTAATAGCGCTGGCCATAGAACTAAAACCAATGGTACTGAGGACAAAAATCCCCGCGTGTACTCTGCCATCGGATATGTTCCAACTGTGGTGTTTAACCCTACCTCGTTGAAGGGAACAGCCGATAGATAGAGCCAGCTCGTCCCGCCAGCCTCAAGCTCACCGTAGATGTGTTCAAGGTATCTGTCAGGATTCTTCCGTATCCTTTCATGTGCAATCTTTATCAGATCGCTCCGTTTGCCAAAAATGAGTGCCTCCATTGGGCATGCCTCTACACATCCTGGCAGCTTGCCTTCGTGTATGCGGTTATAACACAGGGTGCATTTACGGATACGGGGAACAGGGCTTTCATACTCAAAGGCTGGGGCGTAAAACGGGCAGGCATGCATGCAGTAGCGGCAACCAATACACACCTTTTCGTCCCATACTACAGAGCCCTCTGGCATCTTCTGATACGCATGAACTAAGCATGCAGTAGCACATGCAGGTTCGAGACAGTGGTTGCACTGAACTTTTCTGAAAATAGTTCCCTTGGATGTCTCATACCTGTTAACCACCGTAAACGCCTTGCTGGTTGGCCTGCGCTTCTCCTCGAATACTGAATAATCATCAAAAGGTTTCTCAGGAGCTGGCAAGCTGTTAACGGTATTGCAGGCCTCCTCGCAACTTCGACAGCCTACACATCGGGTAACATCACAGAGAACACCATAGCTGTCAGGACGCTTTATCTTGCTATCATCGATCGAGGCAATTGCCCTGGTAGGTTGCAATCCCAGCGCAACCGTTCCAAACCCCAAAAGCTTTAAAAAATTGCGTCGGTCTATGCTCATTTTTCACTCCCCTTCTTTATCACTTTTGAACTGGCTTGCCTTTTTGTATGACAATAGGTACACCGTGAAAGCTCAATATCCTGCTGCCTGTGACACTCAACACATTGCAGGTGGTACGCTGCCTTAAGAGAAGGAACATCATCTTTTTTCAAAGAAGGTTTTATACTGTGGCATTTACTGCACGCTGACGTTTTACCTGCTGAGCTGTGATCATGGCAGGTTACACAATCACCTGACATCTCTGCATGAGATTGGTGTGGGAAGTTTACAGGCAAATATTTTTTTGAAAGCACATCAATGGTCACTGTCTCAGGGATACCATCATCCCGCTTTTGCGATTCACCCCATGCTTTAGCCCACAATATTGTTACCACAATTGCAGCAATTACAAGTATCGCCATTGACACTCTCACCCCAATCGGTTTCACGTTAACCTCCTTTCGTAACTCATCTCTTTCAACATCAAACCTGGATTAAATCTTTGTCCCATACCGTGCATTCCGATATACTTCAGGATGTTCAATGTCTCTTTCTTTCCTGCTCATGGTGCCAAGCATCCAGCTCAGCCCAATGAACAAACCAAATGTCATAAGAACACCAACTACTGTCATGATACACCTCCTTTAGTCTCCCCCGGCTTCGCTCCCGAAGAGTTCTGAAGAAATATCTTCCCATTTCTCCTCCTCAATCTGTCGAGCCGCACCTCTCATGAGTGCACCAGAGTCGGTGGAGAGTGTACCCAAGGCAGGCTTGAGCTGACCTAACAATTTTGAGATCATACGATCGGCAACCTGCATGAAGTTCTCTTTCCCAAACAACTTTGCTGACTCAACACTGAGAGATTCTGGTAAGATCTTCATAATCCACTTATCACCATAGGGAGATTCTGAAAGCACCTCTGGATTCTTCAATACCTTCTGGTTCACCACAACGATCCGCCCACTGACAGGTGCTCTCTGGACTATCCACCTGTCACCAAAAAGGACTCGCCACATAGGTTGGCCCCTCTTCACCTCAACACCCACTGGAAGGGTCTCAATCCGATCTATCTTTCCTACAAACTTGCAGGTGAAATCATCCGCTCCAACCGGTACTGCTGCATTATTCAAGTCAACCCACGTATGACCAGGGTGATACTGAAGAGTGCTCGCAAACGCAAGACCCGCAACACGACTTGGCTTTGGACCGCCCACTTTACCTATAGATGCATCAAACTTTTTCTCTGCTGTCCTCTCGGCTTGCTTCTGGACAATCTTTTGAACTAAAAAGGTATTTACCAGCATAGCTAACACAACGGTCAAAACAACCAATATAATAACCATCTACCTCACCTCCCTTACCTTTTATTTCCCACTTTTTTAATTATTCATAATGTATGCCAAGTTTTAAAATATAGAATTAAAAATAAAATGCTTGTAATTTCAAATAATTATAGGCGTAATATAAATATTTTAAACAATAGCCCCTTAATTTCATAAAAACGATTTGTTCAAAAAACATACACAATAAAGGTGCCGTCTTTTATTAGTATCGCAATGTATTGTAATTGCTGCAATATTTCAGACATAATATTGTATAATAATTAACCAGTGATAATGTTAATAAATTGAACAGTAAGATCTGAGCAGAGATTTGAGCTTATTATTAGAGTTTTATATGTGAATTGTGAATCAAAAGTTAAATCCTTAGATGAAATAGGGCATTAAAATAGGAGATACCCTTTTGAAGTAGCCCCCTTTTGAACCGGACATTGTTATAGCCTTAAATAAGTTGTAGTTATAGGTGTAGAGTTATAACTACAACGATAGAGGAGGGATATGGGTCTGGTAGAAGTGGTGACATCTACACAGCGGAAGCGTCGCTGGACAGCGGAAGAGAAGCGAACAATGGTTGAGGAGGCAGGGCAGCAGGGGATGAGCGTTTTAGAAAGGATAGGGTAGCTACAACATAGCCTAAAAACTTCAAGAAGGAAAAAAGAAGGTAGGTCTAAAAATTCGATCTTAAAAAAATGCCCTGATAATACCGGGAATTCTCCTTAGATAATACCCTTTACCTACAACCCCCAGATCGGGACCTTTTAGTACGTCAAATAAACGACCCATCCTCTTCTCATTCAGGCGCCTCAAAAGGAAAAATAAATATCTCATCCTATCCAAGCTTCTCTGATATAAAACTTTCCTCCACTTCTTATCATACTCCTCAAAGGCACTCTCAACCCCATCCATTTTCTTAAGAAGCGCCTCACCAGACAGAAGTCCCATCAACATCGCCCCTGTAATTGTAGTCATGGAAAACGAACTCACGGCATCTCCAGCCATAACTATGTTTTTATCGTATGAGGAGGAGGCTGAGAGGCGAATGGGTATAGAACACCCGTACTTACGGGTAATACCTTTCACGTTAAGTTTCTCGATTGATTCCTCCATAAGTTTCTTTAAATCGATCCTTTTATCCTGCATGCCTAATCCCTGGTAAACACCAAGCATATACCCTCTGCCATACGGCTGGGCAAAAAGCCCCACCTTTATTCCCCTCATCTCACCGTACATGCTGTCATCTGGTATATCCATATGTTCAGCTTCGATTTCCATCTCAATATAACTTCCAATTTGTTTTCTATTCAGAGGCAGATAATGTGCAACCCTGCTGTGTGCTCCATCAGCACCTACAAGATATTTTGCACGGTATTTCTTATCGGCATAGACACTTACCCACTGTCCATCAGTCTCAACTGATGTTATCTGTGCTCCGGTAATAATTTCTACACCTGCTTCTCTACACAAATCCTCGATAGCCCCCTTTATCTTCCCTTCATCAATAATTGGCATCGGATTTTTGAACGTAGAAAAAAGCTTATGAGCGCCACATACAAGCTCCATGTGTGAAATCCTTGCCACAACAGCACCACAGACTCTAACGTTATTCTTGTGGAACTTCACATCATTCCCCTCAAGGTCGAAGCTCTCACCAAAGGCATACAATCCGCACTGACATCCACGGTGCTTTCTGGCAATCTTGCTTCTCGCTTCTAAGAGCAAGACCTTTCTCCCCTTGAGCTTTAGCCCACAGCAAAGACCTGCATATCCTCCACCGACAATGATGACATCATAAAAATCAGACATTTTCTATCCCTGCCTTTCAGAGAGGTGTTTCAGATAATTAATTATATGCAATATCACATTTTCCAATACCGATGCAATTTGCGCCTCTAAAATAGTGTGGTATTTCTATACCAAAAAGAGTACATCTTTACTCCCTTTATGTTTCTTTAAGTACATTTTAGTTTGTTTACTATAAAAGAACGATACAGTACCAATGTCCTAATGACTGCTACAACAATGATAGCTGTTGAGGAGTTCTTCCTAATTTTTATTTCTTTGCAATTCCCTAATGAGAGTGCTATGAATGCCTATATCCCTTAAAACAAATCAAGTGAAGAAGGAGTAACCTTATGGATGGAGGATACCCGTGTTTTATAGGGAAGTAGGTATCGTTTTCAGGCATTTGAGAAACAGGTTCCTGTCAGCCTGAATACTGGTGGGGGCTTTTTGTTTGTTGATTTAAATTTAAAAGAGGAGGTAAAGGATATGGCACAAGAGGTTAAGAGGCATAAACCCGACATTAAGATGTATAAGCCCAACATTAAGGGGATGTCCCTTGAGGAAAAGTATGACAGGGCGCTTGATTTCTTTGAGATGGATCACATGATAAGCTACTATACCCACAAGAGGCTTGGAACAGTAAAGGAGTGGGTGAATGACACAGTGGAAGCTTATAACCGTTCGGTACCGAGATTTTTAGGTCCCGTAGTTAAAGTGATGACGAAACTCGCCCCTAACCTGGCCCTCAAGAAATGCTTCGATGCTGTTTTTAATCTGGATCAGCAGCATCACGATATATCAGAGTTTGAATATTCTGAGCCCAAGGATGGTGAAATAGTTGTCAGGTGGAAGGATTGTGCTCGTCTCAAAAGGCATAAGAAGTGGATAGAGCAACTCGGTTACGACTTTGACGAAAGGGAAATTTGCGAAGTTGAAAAAATGCATCTCACCCACCCTAACCACCCGGGGTGCAGGATGGGATTTGTTCCAACTGAAATCGTGTGGGAAGAGGGAGGGTGTGTTTGGACGTATAAAAAAGTATAATTTATCAATACTTATCGGGCCAGTAACAACTAAAGCCTTATAAACAGGAAATACCCATATTTTGGGTGAAGAAAAGAATTTTACGGAAAACTCACACTCTGTTTTTTAATGCCCGATCAACTGAGGTTAATAGCTTTTCGAAGTGAGAAGACTTCATAATAAAGTCGGCAGCACCATGAGCCATAGAGTATTCTTCACATTCAGGATCATGGTATCCGGTAATGATGATTACCTCTATACTCGGGTAGCTCATCTTTACATAGCGTAGAAGTTCGAGTCCTCCCATCCCCGGCATTTTGATATCAGTAATGAGAAGGTCAAACAAGGTCTCTTTAACCTTATTGATAGCGTCTTCTGCACTTTTTGCCTCCCAAACATCATAACCATTTTCCGCTAATGTATCACTGATAAGCATCCTGACCATATCCTCATCATCTACAATCAGGATCTTAGCTCCTTTTAAGGAATCCTGTTTTTCTTCGAACTGTTTTTCGCTCTCAATCTTTGGTTCCAAAACCGTACCCCTTTCTATTTTTCTTTATCGGTAAAAGCGCAATCAAACCTTACTCTTTATTTGGGTCAAAGTTTATTTTGTTTAGTACTAACTATAAGAGGGAGGGTTAAGATATTAGAAGGTAATTATAAATGATCTGGCACTAAATCACAGATATTTTTAACCAACAAATGAAAGATATTTCTACTACGATTATTATATCTAAATTCCATTTC
>Ga0315289_10003470_pt1 | contig 23847 bp, 23 predicted proteins | sample YL17G11_40_MG_FD_203452 | JGI IMG/M metagenome (GOLD analysis project Ga0315289, IMG submission 203452) | Sediment microbial communities from Yellowstone Lake, YNP, Wyoming, USA - YL17G11_40 | ecosystem: Environmental > Aquatic > Freshwater > Lake > Sediment | place: USA: Wyoming | collected...
GAAACTGATGCTTGAGAAGACGGCAAAGCAATATGGGAGGAAGACGGCTTTTGCTTTAGGCGAACACAGGTTATCATATGCTGAATTGAACGAAGCCTCAAACAAGGTAGCCAATGCCTTGATAAAAATGGAAGTGGTGAAGGGTGACCGCATGGGAATACTATTACCTAATATCCCGGAATTTCCTGTTATCTACTTTGGCATAGTCAAAGCTGGTGGTATCGCTGTTCCTTTTGATGTTAGGTATAAGATTGACGAGTTAGTCTCTCTATGTGACAACTCTAAACCCAAAGTTATAGTGACGGAAAGCCCCTATCTGGAATCGTTAATTCCAGCCTTGCCCCAATTTAAGTCTATCGAGCACGTTATAGATATGAGCTCCAAGCATGAGGGTCAATTCCTCAGCTATCGGGAGATTATGGCTACAAGCTCGCCACTTGGGGTGGGAGTAGAGCTAGAGCCTGAGGATACCGCCCATATTCTTTATACCGCAGGCACTACCGCTCATCCTAAGGCAGCGATGTTGACCCATTATGGCTTGATGACAGTGACGACTATGGGAGCAGAGGTATTTCAGCAAACTAATAGGGATATACTACTACTATATTCTTTACCCATGTGTCGCACCTTTGGCTTAGTAGTGATGATGTTGACTCCAGTTTCTAAAGGAAGCACCGTGGTGATAGCACCTTGGTTATCTATTAGTAGTTGCCTAGAGCTTATTGAAAAGGAGAGGGTTACTATGCTTATGGGAGTGCCTTCTGCTTTCACTTTGGCGGTTAATCTGGCGGAGAAAGAAGGGGTAAAGTACGACTTGAGTTCTCTGCGCTTATGTGGCAGTGCTGGTGCGCCCCTGTCGGTAGATACTTTGCAGCAGTTTAAGAATCTTTATGGCTTGGATATTGTTAATTTTTGGGGTCTAACTGAATCTACAGCCCTTGTTACTTCACAGCCCATTGATGGAACAGGAAAGATTGGTTCCGCTGGGAAAGTTCTGCCCGGGTGGGAGCTAAAAATAGTAAATGATGATGGTCAGGAGCTACCGTCAAACCAATCCGGTGAGATAATTGTCAGAGGTCCCATAATGAAGGGGTATTATGGTAATCCCCAGGCTACTGCTGAGGTAATAAAGAATGGCTGGCTCTATACTGGCGATATCGGGAGGATTGATGAGGATGGCTATCTGTTTATCCTGGACAAGAAGAAAGATATGATAATTGTTGCCGGTCAGAATATCTATGCTGATGACATTGAGGAGGTGTTGTACACTCATCCTAAAGTAGCTGAAGTAGCAGTGGTGGGTATTCCCGATAAGCTGCGGGGGGAGGCGGTTAAAGCTTTTATCAGATTAAAGGAGGGGGCAGTAGCTACGGAACGGGAGATTAAGCAATTTTGCCGCGAGCGTCTGGCTGACTTTAAGGTGCCCAAACAGATTGTATTTATGGCTTCACTACCCAAAACTATCTCTGGTAAGATTCGTAAGGAAGTTCTCAAGCAGATGAGCAGGCCTGACCACGCTCGCTGATAGAATAGAGGAGATATATGAAAAGAAGAGTAGTAATAACCGGGCTGGGGGCAATCACCCCGCTGGGAATAGGAGCAGAAAAAAACTGGCAATCTTTATGCCAGGGAAAATCTGGCATCGGCATGATTACCAAGTTTGATACCACTGGTTTTAGAACCAGGATTGCCGGCGAGGTAAACGAGTTTGAGCCACTTGATTTTATGGACAGAAAGCTAGCGAGAAGGAGCAGCCGTTTCATCCACTTTGCCGTAGCTGCAGCCCGGATGGCAGTGGAAGATTCAAGGCTTAACATCAATTCTAACAATGGTAACAGAGTTGGTGTGTCAGTAGGAACAGCCCTAGGTGGGATTGAAAGCTTGGAAAAAAATCATCAGTTACTGCTTCAGGGAGCACGTCATCGGATTTCACCCTTTTTTGTTACCAGCTTTATTGCCAATATGGCCTCGGGTGAGATTGCCATCCAGTTCGGGGCTAAAGGACCAAATATGTGCTCGGTGACTGCCTGCGCCACAGGAACACACGCTATTGGCGATGCATTGAGGGTTATTCAAGGGGGCGAGGCTGATGTCATGATTGCTGGCGGGGCTGAAGCCGGCATTACCTCTTTAATGCTTGCTGGGTTGGATGTCGAGCGGGTGATGTCAGCTCGAAATGATGCCCCGGAGAAGGCTAGCCGCCCATTTGATAAAGACCGTGATGGCTTTATCATGAGTGAGGGAGCTGGAATTGTCATTTTGGAAGAGCTGGAATTTGCTCTCAATAGAGGGGCTAAGATTTATGCCGAGGTATTAGGCTACGGCTTTAATAGTGATGCCTACCATATAACCGCCCCAGACCCTGAGGGAGAGGGAGCAGCTAACTGCATGAAGATGGCGCTTAATGATGCTGGTATATCTACTGACAAGGTTGACTATATTAATGCCCATGGCACATCAACACAATTGAATGACCTATCTGAAACCCGAGCAATTAAGAAGGTTTTTCAAGGGCGGAGCCACGCCATACCACTAAGTGCTAATAAATCAATGCTAGGTCACTTATGGGGGGCGGCAGGAGCAGTGGAGGCAATATTCAGCGCTTTGACTATTACCCAAGGTATTATCCCGCCAACCATCAACTATGAGACCCCAGACCCAGAGTGCGACCTTGACTATGTGCCTAATGTAGCCAGGAAAGCCGAGGTGAGAGTAGCTCTTTCTAATTCCTTCGGCTTTGGGGGCGCCAACGCTACCTTGATTTTAGGTCAGTTCCCCACCTAAGTGGAAGTAAAACAAAGGCTATGGGCGAAATCCTCATCGGCACCTGTTCTTGGACCGACCCGACGCTGATTGAAAGCGAGCGCTTCTACCCTGGTTGGGCACGCACCGCAGAAGCACGCCTACAGTACTACGCCAGCCAGTTCAGACTGGTTGAGGTTGATAGCTCCTATTATTCCCTGCCGAGTGAGAGGACAAGCCGGCTATGGGTGGAAAGGACAGGAGAGAAGTTTGTCTTTGACATTAAAGCGTTCCGACTTTTCACCCAGCACCCAACACCCACGACCGCACTGCCCAAGGATGTTAAAGAAGCGTTGCCTTCCGGGCTAAAGGGAAAGGCGAATATATACCTGCGGGACATGCCTGCAGAGCTGGTCAATGAACTCTGGAGTCGCTTTGAGCGTGCTTTGCTGCCCCTGGACAGCGCGGGTAAACTGGGCGTGGTGCTCTTTCAGTTCCCGCCCTGGTTCTATCCGGGGGAGCAGCAGCGCAACTACATCCTGTCCTGCAGGAAGAGGTTACCGCAGTACCGGATTGCCATTGAGTTCCGCCACAATGCATGGTTAAATGAGAATAACAAGGAGCAAACACTGAGCTTCCTTAAAGACAATAATCTGCCCTTTGTCTGCGTTGATGAGCCTCAGGGCTTCAAATCAAGTGTGCCGCCGGTTGTTGCCGCAACCTCGGACATCGGGCTGGTCAGATTCCACGGGAGAAACCGGGAGATGTGGGAGAAAAAGGGTGTCAGCGTTACTGAGCGCTTTAATTACCTCTATTCCGAGGATGAACTTCGCCAGTGGGCGCCCAGGATTAAGGAGCTTGCCTCAATGACCCGCCAGCTCCATGTCTTGTTCAATAACTGCCATCAGGATAAGGCAATCCTAAATGCCCGACAGATAGCTCTCATGTATGATTGAATGAGGCAAAGTGGAATCTATCAGGCGAGTATGATAAAATCGGCAAACAAAGATGATGAAACTACTCTCCGGAAACGAGGCTCTAGCCTTGGGAGCCTACCACGCTGGTGTAAGGGTAGCTACCGCCTATCCCGGAACTCCAAGCACCGAGATACTGGAATATCTAGCCCGCTTCGACGATATCTATGCCGAGTGGTCAACGAATGAGAAGGTAGCTATGGAGGTGGGGCTGGGGGCAGCCTATGCCGGGGCACGCTCGCTGGTATCCATGAAGCAAGTGGGACTGAATGTCGCCAGTGACCCTTTTATGGCGGCTTCAACAACCGGGGTCAATGCCGGGATGGTCGTTATCAGCGCCGATGACCCGGGGATACACAGCTCACAGAACGAGCAGGATAACCGCCACTATGCCAAATTCGCCAAAGTGCCCATGCTGGAGCCCAGCGATAGCCAGGAAGCCTATGAACTCATGGCGTATGCCTTTGACATCAGCGAAAGATTTGATACCCCGGTGCTGGTGCATACCACTACCCGTATCTCCCACTCCAAGTCAGTGGTGAAGGCAGACCGAAGCCGGATTGTACCTGCCGGACAGCAAGGTTTCCAGCATAATATAGCAAAGTATGTCATGCTGCCGGTTTATGCCCGTCTAAGGCATCCATTAATAGAGGAGCGCTTGGTCAAGCTGGCAGCCTATGCTGAGGCCTTTCCTCTAAATCAGATATTCTGGGGCGAGCGCCACCTTGGTGTAGTAACCAGCGGGGTCGCCTACCAGTATGCCCGAGAGGTCTTCCCCAAGGCTTCTTTTCTTAAGCTGGGTATGACCTACCCTCTCCCTCAGAATCTAATTCACGACTTCGCGGCACAGGTAGATAGGATGATAGTCATAGAAGAACTTGACCCCTTTCTCCAGGAAAATATCCAGGCTCTGGGGATAAAGGTTACCGGTAAGGAGTTCATCCCCAGGGTGGGTGAGCTAAACCCGAATATTATTGAAACCGGAGCCAGTAGTGCTGGCTTATTAGCCAAGACTTCACCCAGAAAAATAACAGGCACAGCCCCAGAGCTACCGGAACGCCCGCCTTTACTTTGTGCGGGTTGCCCACACACCGGCATATTCTTTGTGCTCAGTAGCCTCGGACAGCGTGTCAGATTGCCCGGCTCTAAAAGCAAGAAGCCACCGGAGCCAAAGTTAATCATTACCGGCGATATTGGCTGTTACACATTGGCTACCTACCCTCCGCTCTGCGCTATGGACACCTGCGCTTGCATGGGTGCCGGTATCGGTCAAGGTCTGGGCATGGAGAAAGCTGGGAGCAGCAAGAAGGTAGTCGCTGTTATCGGCGACTCCACATTCCTCCACTCCGGTATAACTCCTCTAGTAAACGCAATCTATAATGAGGGGAAAATAACCGTCATCATCCTGGATAACGCCACCACCGCCATGACTGGCCACCAGGACCACCCCGGCACCGGTGTTTCGGCACAGGGCAAAAAGACCAGAGCCGTGGAGCTGGAGCAACTGGTTCGGGGTATCGGGGTAAGAGATGTCAAGGTAGTGGATGCCTTCGATATAAAGGCTCTCAGGGCTAGCGTAAGAAGCTCTCTGGATAGCCCGGAGCTTTCCGTTATCATTGTCCGTGGCGCCTGTTCGGTGTACACGCCACGCTCTAAGCCCAGAGTCATTGATACTGAGAAATGCAACAATTGCGGTGTTTGCCTGATGATTGGATGTCCCGCCATTCAAAGTGAAAAGGAGCGGATTTGCATTGATACTGCTCTATGTGTGGGAGACGCCTGCACTATTTGTCAGCAGCTTTGTCCACGGCAGGCAATAGCTCCACAGTACAAGATTATGAAGGAATCAAAGTGAAGAAACTAGACCTGCTTATGACCGGGGTGGGGGGTCAGGGAACTATCCTGGCCAGTGACATAGTAAGTGAGGTAGCTTTAGCCGCCGGATACGATGTTAAGAAAACAGACACCATGGGTATGGCACAGCGCGGAGGTAGCGTTATAAGTCATGTGCGGATAGCTCGCCAGGTGTGGTCTCCCTTAATCAAAGAAGGTGATGTTGATATACTGGTTGCCTTTGAGAAGCTAGAGGCAGCGAGGTGGGGCTACTACCTGCGCCCGGGAGGAATGGCAATCGTCAATAACCTGGCACTGCCGCCACTATCCGTCAGTCTGGGGAATGAACGCTACCCCAGTGATGAGGAGATAATAAGCATCCTGAAGCAGCGGACAGAGAGCATCTATTTTGTAAATGGCACCAAACGGACTAGAGAGCTGGGTAACATCAGGGCGCTCAATATTTTTATGCTGGGCTGTGTATCAAATTTTGTACCCTTTAAGGTTAAAATATGGAAAGATTGCATCTCTCAACGCCTGCCATCGGAACTGAGACAAGCCAACATCACTACCTTTAACCAAGGCAGAAAGGAACTCCGAGGTGTCCATATCTAAAAAGATTCGGGAAGGTATGGCAGAGGGGTCATGGATACGGAGGATGTTTGAGGAAGGAATTGCCCTTAAACAGCGTTATGGCGAGGAAAATGTCTTCGACCTTTCTCTGGGCAACCCTGTGATGGAACCTCCCATTGAATTTCACCGCGAGTTGAGGAGGCTGGCTGAGGCTCCCTTACCGGGTATGCACCGATATATGGAAAATGCCGGTTATCCTGAGACGCGGACAGCAGTGGCAGCACAGCTTTCACTGGAGACAAACATCAAGTTTACCATGAACGATATTATCATGACCTGTGGCGCTGCAGGAGCACTAAATGTGGTGCTGAAGACAATACTCAATCAAGGAGACGAGGTCATTATATTTGCCCCCTATTTTGCTGAGTATGTCCACTACATTAATAACCACTATGGGAAAGTCAGGGTTTTGCCTACAGATGAGCAGTTCATACCCAAACTGGATGCCCTCGAATCTGCCATTGGAACCAAAACCAAGGCGGTAATCATAAACTCCCCCAATAATCCTTCTGGTGCTGTCTATAGCGAAGACCTCGTACACCAACTGGGAGAGCTACTGCAAAAAAAGGAAGCCCAATACGGTACACAGATTTTTCTCATCAGCGATGAGCCATACCGCAAGATTATTTACGATGGACTGAAATACCCCCATATTTGGCACTATTCCCCTCAAAGTATTGTCGTTACTTCCCACTCCAAGGATTTAGCACTGCCCGGTGAGCGCATCGGCTACATCGCCATACACCCCGACTGCAGCCAGCGAGATGAGCTGGTGGATGGCCTCATCTTCTGCAACCGAACACTGGGATTTGTTAATGCCCCGGCCCTGATGCAACACATAGTGCGTCACCTCCAACAGGTAACCGTATCTGTAGCCGAATACCAGAAGAAGAGGGACTTTTTATATGACAATCTTACTCAGATGGGCTATTCGGTAGCAAAGCCCCAGGGGGCTTTCTACATGTTCCCCAAGTCACCACTGGAGGATGATGTTGCTTTCGTGAGGGAGCTGCAGCAGTGGAAGGTGCTCACTGTGCCCGGTCGTGGCTTCGGGACACCGGGGCATTTCCGAATATCATACTGTGTTGATGACCGCACACTGGAAGGTTCCCTGGCCGGTTTTAAAAAGGTTGCCCAGAAATTCAACCTAAAGTAGCGCCTGGAGGAATGATGGATAAAATGTCAGAACAGGAAAGAAAAACATCTGATAGGCTGGCAGACCTGAGAGCCAGAGCCAAAGTAGAGCCTATTGCCTCCTTCCTAAAAATGAGGTTGCTTGAGTTATCCCCTGGCTATGCTAAGGTAGCGATGAAAATAATCCACGAATACCTAAACTTCAATGGTCTAACCTTCGGTGGCATCATTATGTCAGTTGCCGACCAGGCATTTGCCTATGCCTCCAATTCTCTAGCCTTTCCCAGCTACGCCTCTCAGTTCAACATCCATTTCGTCGCCGCCCCTGAAGTAGGTGATGAACTCACCGCTGAGTGCCGGGTGGTGAGGAGCGGTCGGCGGGTTGGTATCTCTGAGATGACAGTGACCAATCAAAAAGGAAAACTCATAGCCAAGGCTACTGGCACAACCATTCCCGCGGGCTAAAAATTAGCCCTATCCTCTCTATCATCTTCCCTCTTGTAAGGAAACACAGGTTCGGTTATAAAAGAATGGGAAAAACAAAGATAACATTCAGCTGCGGTGAGCTTTCTCTTGAGGGGGTTCTGGCAATACCTGAAGGCAACGGACCTTTCCCGGCAGTAATAGTTTGCCATCCCCATCCTCTTTACGGTGGCAGCATGGATAATAATGTGGTTAATAGTATCTCCGAAGCAATTGCTCAAGTCTCAATTATCGCGTTTAAGTTTAACTTTCGTGGGGTAGGTAGAAGCGAAGGCGCGTTCAGTGGAGGAATAGGTGAGCAAGAAGATGTTAAAGCAGCTATTTCCTTCGTAACCAAGGTGAAGGAGGTGGATTCTAAAAGGATCGGACTTGCTGGCTATTCCGCCGGCGTCACCTTCGCTTTCCCGGTTGCTTTTAATAATCCTCAGATTAAGGCTCTCGCCGCAGTTTCCCCTCCACTTTCCATGTCCAATTTTGACTTTCTCAAGGGCTGTCTCAAACCCAAGTTCCTTATCTGTGGAACCAGGGACGACCTTATACCTATTAGCCAGTTTCTTAACTTCTGCCAGAATCTTCCTGACCCTAAGGAAAACTATAGTATTGAAGGAGCTGACCACTTCTGGTGGGGATATGAATCTGTTATCGCTGCCAAAGTAGCTAATTTCTTCGCTCGAGTGTTATAGAGTTGGAGGTAGTAGTAAACAGTCCTGAATATTGACAGGCCGATTTTCCTATGATAGACTACTTACATTGTTAATTGTTAGGATGATAGGTAGAAAGACTGTAGCAATGTTCACTGCCTTCCACAGATCGGAGATAACTAAGTTCATCTTTACCATGCGCACCCGGTGCGCTTGGGAGGTTTTGGTATGTATATTTAGCTGAAATAAATATGCATCTGTAATTCTGATATAGAGTATCTCCCAAGCGGAAGGTACTCTAATCATTTTAAGAGACAGCGTTTCTAAATGTGTTTGAGGGCAATAGGGCAAAATAGAGGTTAGTGTGATGCCGATGGAAGTTGGAGACACAATTCCTAAAATTATCAGGAGCAACTACGAAAAGTGGGGCAGCCGGACGGCAATGTGCATGAAAAAATTCGGCATCTGGCAGAGGTACAGTTGGGAGGATTGCTATAAAAATGTAAAATACCTGTCACTGGGACTGATAAAACTTGGGTTAAAGCCAGGAGATGTAGTCTGTATTATTGGAGACAATGAACCCGAATGGTTTTGGGGAGAGTTTGCTACTCAGGCAGCGGGAGGTATTGTCACTGGAGTCTTCGTTGACTCAATTCCGGCGGATGTGAAGTATATTGCCTCCCAGTCCGATGCCAAGTTTGCCATAGTTAATGACCAGGAGCAGGCGGATAAGTTCCTCCAAATCAAGGACGAACTGCCTTTACTAAAAGGGGTCATTTACTGGGACCCCAAAGGCATGAGAAACTACGATGACCCCACCCTTATCAGCTTCACCGAGGTAATGAAGCTGGGCAGAGAATATGAGGAAACACACCCCGGCTTATTTGAGGAAAATGTGGAGAGGGGCAAGGGGGATGACATTGCCTTTATTTACTACACCTCAGGAACTACTGGCTTACCCAAGGGAGCCGTGCTTACTCACCGCGCCCTGGTAAATACCGCCAGGGGGTTCATTAGCCGCTATCCACTAAATGAAACCGATGATTTGATTTCCAACTTCCCGGCGGCCTGGGTGGGAGATAGCTATTTTGCTACTATCCCCCATTTGCTGACCGGGGCAAGGCTTAACTTTGCTGAAGAGCCAGAAACCATTGCTGAGGATACCCGAGAAGTTGGCCCCAACTTCGTGATATACGGTCCGCGGCAATGGGAAAGCCTGGTTAGTGAGATTCAGGTAAAGATAATGGACGCCCACCCCCTAAAACGCTTCTTCTATAACCTGTTCCTGCCGGTAGGTCACAAGATTGCCGATTTCAGATTCCAGAACAAAACACCAAATCTGTTTTGGCGGATTCTTCACGGGATAGCCCACGCCCTATTATTCAGACCACTAAAAGACAAGCTAGGATTAAGTAAAGTCAGGTTTGCTGTCACTGGAAGCTCGGTATTAAGTCTGGATGCCTTTCGTCTAATCCACGCCTTAGGTATTGAACTAAGGCAGAACTACGCCAGTACTGAAGCTGGCTTTATCTCTTCTCATGCCAAGGGGGAAATCAATTTTGAGAGTGTCGGGCGGCCGGCCCTCGGCACCGAGGTCAGAATAACTGATAGAGGGGAACTCCTGGTTAAAAGTGATTGTATGTTTAGCGGGTATTACAAAGACCCGGAAAAAACTGCGGCTACCTTAATAGATAGCTGGTGCCATACCGGGGATGCTGTCCATATTAATGAGAAGGGAGACTTGATATTCCTGGACCGGCTGGAGCATCTGGCAGAATTAAGTTCAGGAATCAAATATGCCCCCCAGTATATTGAGGGCAGACTCAGGTTCAGTCCCTATATAAAAGATGCTATGGTCATCGGAGGTAAGGACAAAGAATTTGTCTCCGCGATAATAAATATGGATTTTGCTATAGTAGGTAAGTGGGCAGAACGTAACCGCATCCCCTATACTACTTTTGTTGACCTCTCCCAGAAAAAAGAGGTCGCTGATTTGGTGCAAAAGGACCTGGTTCGGGTAAACAGCTATCTACCCGAGCCCGCCAGAGTAAGGAGATTTGTCCTGCTCCACAAGGAATTTGACCCCGATGAAGCCGAACTTACCAGAACCAGAAAGCTGCGAAGGGACTTCATGGAGAAACGGTATAAAGATTTAATCGATGCCATATATAATGGTGGCGAGACAATAAATGTTGAGGCTCCGGTAACCTATAGAGATGGTAGAAAGGGGATAGTGACCACCACTATCAATATTAGGAATGTCTAGAAAGAAGTGTAAGTGGCTGAATTAGTTCAGTACCTGATTACAGGAATAGCAGTAGGCATGGTCTATGCCCTGATTGCTCTGGGTTTTGCCCTTATCTGGAAATCCAGTAGTGTCGCCAATCTGGCTCTGGGCCAGCTAGTACTGCTCTCTTCCTGGTTTACCTACGGGATGCTGGTTCAGGCCAGATTTCCCCTCTGGCTTAGTTTCCCCCTGGTTATCCTGTTTGCCATGTTTCTGGGCTGGACAATTGAGCGAGTTGCGCTACGCCCTCTTATTGCTCAACCCATTTTGTCTCTAATTACGGTAACACTGGGGATAGCCTACTTCATTGAGGGGCTAGTAAGTTTCATCTGGCCGTGGAGTGTAGATGCCCTGCCACGCCTCTTCCCCACAGAACCCATCCACATCGGCACTGCCGTAGTCTCCCAGGAATACATCTGGGTGGTGGGCATCTCCCTAGTTGTGTTTGGTCTTCTGTCTCTGTTCTTCCGGTATCACAAGATGGGTATTGCCATGAGGGCAACTGCTGATGACCAGTTAGCTGTCCAGGCTTGCGGCATCCCGGTGACTACCATTTTCTCCAGGTCGTGGATGTTTGCCTGTATAGTCGCCGCTATCGGGGGCATCCTGATTTCCAGCATCGGTGGCATTACTTATGGTTTGGTTGAGACCGGACTTAAAGCCTTTTCCGTGGTGATACTCGGCGGCTTAGACTCGTTCCTCGGTTGTATCATCGCTGGGCCGATAATCGGGCTGTGTGAGAGCCTTGGTGGTGGCTTCCTTACCCCGTTTCTCTGGGCCGGGGTTAAAGATATTATACCCTTCGTCATTATCATAATCGTCATGGTTATTAAGCCCTACGGGCTATTTGGAGAAGTCCGTATAGAGAGGATATAACAGAATGAGTTTACCCTGTGGAACCCGCGATTATACCTATGACACGGATATGGCTATTCTAAGAACCAAGACCCAGTGGGGATTATTTATTGGCTTACTGGTATTCCTCTTTACCCTCCCACTGTACCTGGGTAACTACTGGTTGGGGGTAGCCAACCTGATTGGCATTACCCTTATCGCGGCCACGGGTTTAAACATACTGACTGGCTACTGCGGGCAATTATCTATTGGACATGCCGGCTTCATTGCCGTGGGCGCCTATACTTCGGCAATTCTAACCAACCGGCTAGGGCTTCCCTTCCTGGCAGGATTAGTCTGCGCCGGGCTTACCGCTGGAGTCATCGGGCTTATCTTTGGTATTCCCTCAGTGCGGGTCAAAGGCTTTTATCTGGCAATTACCACTATCGCCGCCCAGTTTATCATCATCTGGGTCATCAATCACTGGTCGGCGTTAACCGGCGGCTTTGTCGGTATAAAGGTGCCATATGCTTCCATTGGCGGTTTCGCCTTCATAAGTGAGGGGAGCCAATTCTATCTCATCATGACCATCACTGTTCTCTGCACCTTGCTTGCCAAGAATCTGGCGAGAACAAGAGTAGGTAGAGCCTTCATTGCCATCAGGGATAATGACCTGGCGGCTGAGGTAATGGGAATCAGCCTTTTTTACTACAAGCTCCTTGCCTTCTTTATCGGTTGCTTCCTGGCGGGAATAGCTGGTTCACTGCTCGCCCACTGGGTTGGTTTTATGAATGCCGAGCATTTTAGACTAACGGAGTCCATACTATATGTCGGGATGATAATCATCGGTGGTCTGGGTACTACTCTGGGCCCTATTCTTGGGGTCATCTTCATCCGTCTTCTCCAGCAGATACTGACGGTGCAGGTAGGACCTTTCTTGGAAAGCACCTTCACCGCGTTACCCTCTGGATTTGCTACTGGTATAGCGCCGATGCTGTTTGGTCTGGTGATAGTTCTATTCCTGATATTTGAACCGAGGGGGTTTGCCCATCGCTGGACGCTGTTTAAGGCGGCTTATCGCTTATGGCCATTCTCTTACTAACCTAAGCAAGGAGGTATAGATAATGTAACACTTTTATTAATGCTGAAATAATTTAAAATTTTGGTTTTAAACGGAGGTTTTTAGATGAAAAATAAAAGATTTCTTATAGTAGTTACGGTTATCTGCCTGGTATTGATAGTGACAGCGCTGCCTTTTGCCAGTGCCTGTACACCCAAAGCGAAACCAGGACAGGAGCTAAAGGTGGGTATGATGACACCATCAACCGGGCCCGCTGCCGAGAAGGGCGCTCCAGGCGGTCATGGTGTTATCGATGCCATGGAGTATATCAATAAAGAACTCGGTGGTGCCGGGGGATATCCTATTAAGCTTCTCTGGCGCGACAGCGGCTACGATGCGGCAAAAGTAGCCACAATTGTCAAAAATTTCATGGCTGAAGGCTGTTTAATGTTTACCACCCACGCTTCCGCAGAGATGACGGCAGGCATGGAAATTGCCAACCGGGCTGAGTTCCCCGGTATGGCAACATATACCTCTGCGGTAATATACCGACCGCCTCAGCACATCTATGGGCAGATGCCTGATTATGGCGATGACTGGGCATTCTTTGCCACCTACTATATGAAAAACATCTGGAAGGGGTCAGGAAAGCCTAAGATGGCTCTGCATCTACTCAACAATTCCACCGGGTACGGTGCTCGGGATGGAGCCAGAGCTTTAGCTGACAAGCTGGGTATTGAGCTTATTTGGCCTCCTGAAGAGCATACCACCACTACCATATCTGAGATGGAAAGCCTAACCAGGATTAAAACGAAAAACCCCGATGTCTTGTTCATTTCCAGCACGCCGGCACCCACCGCCGTTATACTGAAGAACGCCCGTGACCTTGGAATATACCCAGGTATAACTATTGGTTGTGCTCATGCCAGCTTCACCAAGGCATTAATTGACTTGGCTGGAGCTAATGTTGCTGAGGGCGTATATGGAGTGTTCCCTACCGTCAGCTGGGATGACAATGTGCCTGGTATAGCCAAGGCAGCCGAGTACTGTAAGAAAAATAATCCTAAAGACTATGGTAACATGGACTATCTTAGCACCTGGTCAACCAGTCTGATTGTGGCTGAGATTCTGAAGCTGGCGGTAAAGAATGCCGGGTATGATGTGTTGGCCAAAGGGAACGTGGAATCTTGGCGAGCTATTGAGACTCAGGCTATCCAGAAGTTGAAGGATTTTGATGTTGGTGGTCTTCACGGTCCAGTAAGCTATACCCCGGGAGACAACAGGCTGGACAAGTATTTAAGGCTGTACAAAATCAGCGGCGGCAAGATAAACCTGCTCGTCGACTGGACAGAAGCACCACTAATTAAATACGAGGAGTTCCCTTGGTTCGGTAAGTAGTAGTGTTGCCGTGGCCTCACGATGGCGAGGTCCCAGGGGAGGGGACTAAAATATGCTGAAGCTAAATAACATTGAGGTTACTTACCTCAATGTTATAAGAGTGTTGCATGGTGTTTCTCTGAATGTAGAGGACAGCGCTGTTATCGCCCTCCTTGGCGCTAATGGTGCCGGCAAAAGTACTACCCTCAAGGCAATATCGGGGCTACTCCGTGTTGAGGAGGGAGAGGTAACTCATGGCAGTATTGAATGGAACGGTGAGAGGATAGATAAGAAAAGTGCCGAAGAGATAGGTAAACTGGGCATTATTCAGGCACTGGAGGGACGCAGGGTCTTCGAGCACCTCAACGCTGAGGAAAATCTGCTGGTTGGTGCTTATCACCGCAGAGACCGTCGCGCTGTAAAGCAAGACCTGGGTATGGTTTATGACTACTTCCAGCGACTTAAGGAGCTTCGGCATAATACTGCTGGCTATCTCTCCGGAGGCGAGCAGCAAATGCTGGTCATCGGGCGAGCCATGATGTCTGCCCCAAAGCTCATGTTGCTTGACGAGCCCTCGCTGGGCTTGGCACCGCTGATGGTCGAAGAAATATTTGATATTATCAAGCGCTTTAATACTGAACAAAAAACAGCGGTCTTACTCGTGGAGCAGAATGTCAGGATTGCCTTGAGTATTGCCCACTATGGTTATGTTATGGAAAATGGGCGGGTTGTTCTTGATGGTACCGCTGACTTTCTTAGAAATAATGAGGATGTTAAAGAGTTTTACATGGGGCTATCGGCAATGGGCACGAAGAAGAGCTACCGAGAGGTAAAACACTATAAGAGGCGGAAGAGATGGCTATAGAAAAGAAGAGGGGTGAATTTTTTGATGAACTCGAGCTCATGCCGGCAAAGAAAAGGGAGAAATACCTTAACCAGAGGTTATCCCAAACTATAGACCGTGCCTACCGCAATGCCCCGGCGGTGAAGGAAATATTTGACAGAGCAGGAGTTAGTCCCGCCCAGATTCGCACGGTAAAAGACCTGGAAAGATTACCTATTACCAGAAAGACCAACTTGATAGAGTTGCAAAAAGCACACCCACCTTTTGGTGGGTTCCTTGCCATCCCCCCTGAAGATGTTGACCGCATATTTATTTCACCCGGTCCTATCTATGAGCCGCTCCACACCGCGGGTATAAAGTGGTTTGCTAAGTCATTCTGGGCTGCCGGATTTAGAAAGGGAGACGTGGTTATCAACTCGTTCACCTACCACATGTCGCCCGCCGGTATTCTATTTCACGAAGCCCTGAGAGACTGCGGGGCTACCGTTATTGCTATGGGCACGGGCAATACTGACGTCCAGATTCAAACCATGCACGACTTGAAGGTTACCGGATTTGTGGGCACGCCTTCTTTCCTGATGAGCCTCATCAAAAGGGCTGAAGATATGGGTTATAATCTTCGCCGGGATTTTGCACTTAAGCTTGCCTGGTTTACCGGTGAGATGCTCCCACCCTCGCTGCGGAAAACCCTTGAGGAGGACTACCAGATTGATACCGCACAAACCTATGCTGTTACCGAGCCAGGGGGTGCCATCGCCTATGAATGCCGTGAGAAACAAGGCATGCACTTCATGGATGAATATGTAGTGGAAATAGTTGACCCTGAGACAGGGAAACAGCTAGGACCCGGGGAGGTGGGTGAGATAGTGGTAACCCCAATTCATAATAAAGTCTGGGGGCTTATCCGCTTTGGCACCGGTGATATATCCTCATATACCACAGAACCGTGTCCCTGTGGACGGACATCAAATAGGCTAGTTGCTATTCTTGGTAGGACTGGGGACGCTGTCAAAGTGAGAGGGATGTTTATTGTTGCCAGACAAGCTGAACAGGCAATTATGAGCTTTGAGCAAGTCACCAGATTCCAGATACTGGTTGGACGTAAGGAACACCGGGATGTAATAACCCTTAAGATTGAGTTAAGAAGCGAGGCTATAGACAAGAAAAAATTAGCAGACGATTTGAATAAAAGGTTTCAGGACGCATGCCGGGTTAAACCAGACCAGATTGAATTTGTGGCGAAAGGAACTATTCCAGAGGAGCATAAAAAGATAGTAGATGAAAGAACCTGGGAGTAAGCCACATTTACGCCCTCTCCTCTCCCAAATAGGCTGATATAACTTGAGGATTGCTTCTAATTTCAGCAGAAGTGCCTTCAGCAATTTTCCGCCCAAAATCAAGAACCACAATCCTGTCGGCTATATCCATAACCACTCCCATATCATGCTCTACAAGCACAATGCAACTAACTCCATCCCTAAGCACTGGTGTTTCAGGATAAGTAAACCCCTGTCCCTCAAATATATCAATGATGAAGCGGGCGATGTCCTCCTTCTCTTCCAAATTCATTCCTGCCATTGGTTCATCAAGAAGCAGAACCTTTGGCTCCAGAGCCAGAGCCCTGCCTAACTCAACTCTCTTACGCATTCCATAAGGGAGAACACCGACCACTTTCTTTCTAATTGGCTCTATTTCCAGGAAATCAATGATGTCCTCCACTGTCTTACGATGTTCAATTTCCTCCTTATGTGCCCAGCCAAAATACAGTGCGCTACTAAGGACATTCTGTTTCATAAGGACATGCCTGGCAGCCATGATATTATTCAGGGTGCTCAGCCCGGTATACAGCTCAATATTCTGGAAGGTTCTAGCCAGCCCAAGTTTAGCTGCCTTATCCGGGCGAATTCGAGTGATTCTCTGGTCCTCATAATATATTTCACCCTTCTGTGGCTTATAGAAACCATTTATGCAGTTTAATAGACAGGTCTTGCCAGCACCGTTGGGTCCGATAATGGCCAGAATCTCGTTATCCCTTATATCCAGGCTGACATCAATAAGAGCTCTGACACCTCCAAAGGAGAGGGAGAGATTCTCAATCCGTATCTTAACATTGTTTTCGCTTCGTACCCCTGGCAAACTCACCCTAACCTGCCCCATTTTTAGTTTCCTCAACAAACAGCTTATCCATATATTGAATCACTCGGTAGCATTCCAGACCTTCACACTTCGCCTGCTGTTTTAACTGCTTATCCCGCCTCTTTGCCAGCGTGCTGGAATCACCATACTTTCTAAAGCCAGTACATTGCACCGACCTGTCTTTATACACAAGTATGGTTACTTCATCACCCACTGCTTCACAATAAATTGTATTTGCTGTTAACTGCCAGTCTGCCATGTTTACCCGAATCTAGCGTCTATTAGACACCGTTACCATATTACCATTGTCCAACTCGGAGTTCAACAGACTTATTAGTAACCCATCCTCCCGTCCTTTATTAAAGATAGGGAGATTAAGCATCAAAATCCAGACAAGGGATATCTGTGGTGATTATTCAAACTCGTTTTTTGATAGTGTAATGAATATAATTGCTGGTATCCCCAAAGGCGGTAAATAAAATAATGTAAAGATGGCACCAGCAAGTGGCAGTCCCCAAATACTTCTCTTGAGCGCATAGATGCCACCTAATAAAGATGTTATCCCAGAGATAACAAGCACCGCAGCTACTATGGTGATAAAAGCAGTAACAACTGATGGAGTGGGCGTGATACTAGAACCGATAGAATACAAATAATAACGGGTTACAGCTATAGCCACTGGCTCACTTAAGGTAGCAATAACTATTCCTCCAATCAAAAAGAAAGTGCCAGAAATTATGTTCAAAATCCCGGCGGCTTTGGGCATCCAAGTTCTTTTCATTTTATCCTCTCTAAACTCTAGTCATTAAAAAGGAAGAGCTCATCTATAGTAGTCTTCAAAGCTTTGGCAACATTGTACGCCAATCTTAGAGAGGGGTTATATTTCCCCTGCTCTAAAAAGATAATAGTTTCCCGTCTGACCCCTACCATCTCAGCCAGCTTTTCCTGTGTCAAGTGATATTTGGTTCGGAATTCCTTTATCCTGGTTCTCATTGTAAACTAATTCTTGTCATACCCACTAAATTAGTGAACTAGTCCTTTAACGAAGAGCACCAAGCTACCAATAAGCCCTACAGCAAACGCCAGAGGACTCACGAGAACTGCAATAGAAAAAAACACCGGCTCCTCTATCCCAAATACACCGCTTATTGCGTTGTGCAGGAAGGCACTAATAATAAAGACACCCAGCGATATTCCAGCTACCACTAAGAATATCTTCAGCATATTTAACCCCCTTTTATCCAAATTAGGCTCTGCTCGGTCATAGAAGAGATAAGACAGTAGCTATACCACTCCGGCTGATAAAAATAAACCACCTAGAACATGTACTATGCCAGGATTCACCGCTAGATTCAGGCTGAAGAATAGCATTAGAAATACTGAAGCTATGGCGAAGAAGACAAACCCGTTTCTTACTGATTTACCAGCATTTCCTCTTACTCTCTCATCAATTGGCGGCACCTTCCTCCTCTTCACCAAATACCATAATTCACGGTGACCTATAACCAATGTCCCGACTATCAGGGCAACGGTAACATAGTATGCCCTTAGCGAGATAAGTGTGATAACCAATATCAGGGCAGCAATAGAAACAGCCAAAAACACTCTCTTTGTTTTCATTATATTGCCTCTCATAGTTATATTTTTCTAACGTTATATATTTCTAACATACACCATATCTATAGTTTTGTCAATACCCTTCACTGAAGAAAACCTATATCCGCACTTTACGAACCTGTTCATATGCTTTATTATTATTTAGTAAGTGTTACGAAGATAAGTCTTATCCTCAGGAAAAGGGATTAGATGCTGGCAGCCCGTAAAAGGGAGGAAAGTAACAATGGACATCGGGGATGTGCGCAAGGGTAGCAAACTATTAATCAATGGAATCCCATACAACATTGACGAAGCAGACTTCATGAAGCCGGGCAAGGGTCGTGCAATCTACCGCCTAAAACTGAGAAACCTGCTTGATGATAGTACCCTTGATTACACCTATCACTCTGGAGAGAAGGTTGAGGAGGCTCATATTAGTAATTACGAGATGCAATACCTCTACAATGATGGTGAGCATTATGTATTCATGAACACTGAAAACTTCGAACAGCTCTTCCTCAACGAAGAGAAGATTGGTGACAAAAAGTACTTCCTTAAGGAGGGTGCTCTGGTCACTGTTATGATGATGGGAGAAAAACCTCTCGGTATAACCATACCTACCTTTGTTGAGCTTAAGATAGCAGAAAGTGCAACAACGACCAGGACAGACACCATTACCACCCAAACCAAATCCGCCGTGCTGGAAACAGGCTATAACATTGGAGTTCCCCCCTTCGTCAAAGAGGGTGATATCATCAAAATTGATACCCGTACCGGGACGTACGTGGAACGCGTCTCCACGAAAAAATAACGCATGATAGAAGATGAAACGCAGCGGCTTATTCGGATAAAGCCAAATCTGGAGCAACGGGCGTTAATTTACGAGTTCACCCGTGCCTTCTTTCGAGAGTGGGGCTTTTTTGAGATAGAAACGCCTACCCGGGTGCCAGCTGTTGCCCCGGAAGCACAAATCGTGCCTTTTGAGAGTGAAAACTGGTTTTTGTCCACTTCTCCAGAGTTATATATGAAACGTCTGCTTGCCACGGGATACGATAGGCTCTTCCAGATTAGCCGTTGCTTTCGCAAAGGCGAGCGGGGCAGATGGCACAATCCAGAATTCGCCATGCTGGAATGGTACCGAACTGGCGCAGATTATATGCAGATGGTCCAAGATACCGAGGAAATGGTTCTGACAATAGCCAGCAGGCTCGGAATTGGCTCTATAATTAGCTACAGAAATCAGAAGATTGACCTCACACCACCTTGGCCGAAGATTACTGTCCACGACGCATTTCTCCGCGCTGCGGGCTGGAACCCCTTCACTGAGCTTGACCCACTAAGGTTCGATATAGACCTAGTGAGCAAGGTGATACCCGGTTTTGCCCTTGACCGACCTACTGTGCTCCACGATTACCCTGCAGCTATGGCGTCACTAGCCCGCCTCAAGCCAGATAAGCCTATAGTATCAGAACGAGCTGAGATTTTTATTGGCGGACTGGAACTGGCTAATGCCTACACCGAGCTTAGAGATGCCAAAGAACAGGAGAAACGCTTCCAATTAGAGATAGAACAAATCGAACGTGAACAGCATCGTAAGATAGCCATGCCCCAGCAATTCCTTCAGGCAGTAGCCCACCTTCCTGCGTGCAGTGGTATCGCCTTGGGCATGGACCGGCTAGTGATGCTCTTCTGCAATGCAGATTCTATTGACGAGGTTGTGGCTTTCACTATTGATACAGCTTGAGGAGGTTATAGATGAATATTCTCGTAACTGGGGGGTTAGGTGCTATTGGGAGCTGGGTTACTAGGCAGCTTATTGAGCAGGGTGATAGAGCAGTTACCTACAGCAGGCATATTGATACCACGCTGGTTAGGGATATCGTAGATAAAATTGAAATGGTAACGGGCGATATCATGGACTTGCCGACACTACTCCGCACCATAAAGAAGTATAAAATTCAGCGTATCTGTCATCTCGCGGCAATGTTGGGCGAGCTAGCACAGGCTAACCCATGGCTTGGTTTTCAAGTTAATGCCATAGGTACGCTGAATGTGCTTGAGGCAGCCAGAATTATGGATGTGGAGAGAGTGGTCTTTACCAGTTCAATAGCGGTCTTTATCCCGTTTGCCGGGGAACATATTTATCCCACCTATAAGCCCGTTACAGAAGAACACCCCAAATACCCTACTGCTAGGCGGGTTGGGGTATACGGCACAGCCAAGCTTGCCAGTGAGCTTCTGTGCCTCCACTATAACCAGGAATTTGGCTTGGATTCTGTTGTCCTCCATTTCTGTCCACTACTAGGTATAGCAAGAAAGTCCAGGGGCCGTGGTCGTATTACCGCTTTACACAGCATAATGGTCGAGAATGCAATGCTGGGCAAGCCAACAATTATCCCCCGCGGAGGCGAGGAAAAAACCGACCTCCTCTATGTGAAAGATGCCGCTAGGAGCATTGTGCTTGCTTGTTTTGCCCAAAATCTCAAACACCATAACTTCAATATAGGCACAGGCAAAAGCTACAGCCTAGAGGATTTAGCCAGTGCTATCAGGAAGATATATCCAGAGGCGGTTTTTGAGATCGGCCCAGGACTAGACCCTATCGGTGTCGGCAATATATACTGCGTTTTTGATAGCTCCAGAGCAAAAAATGAACTGGGTTACTCCCCGAAATTCACCTTGGAAGAGGCAGTAAGAGATTGTGTTGAGACGGTAAAATGGCTGGATGAGAAAAGAAGCTAAGCAGTCCCTGGTTAAATTGCCTGCTCCGGACCTTCATGGGTTAAAAAGAGCTAACCAGCTTTCCTGCGCCACCAATTTATGCTATTCAAGCATCAGCAAACCGAAGCTCTTAAAAGGCTCTTCTCGGCTCCGAACCACATTCAGCTCAAAGCCAGCTTGGTGCGCTGTGCTGTAGACATCAATCCCAGCCGCCTCCATGGACGGTCTGGCTTCTTTAGGATACTTACATTCCTTTTTGCAGAAAAGGTTGGGGCTCTCCAGCTTTTCCGCGGGACACTCCTTACACAGTCTGCATGGTCCTGCCTTATAGCCGAATGCCCGTTCATAGCCACTTAAGAAAGCAGTCCGTTCCATACGGGAAAGAGCATTATGAATCATGTCTTTACCAGACTGCATTTGTGAGATATATCGTGGAGGAAATTCCACCAGCAGCGCCCTGTGGTAGCTCTTAAGGCTGGTAAGCGTCTCATCTGGGGTAGGAGCATAAGGAGGGCAGGTGAAACGCTTGCCAAAATACTGGCAGCCAAACTGGCACTTATTTCTCACCCACTGTGCCACAACTACATCTTTGGGGTCAATCTGTTTTACCGTGCTAGCACCCTCTGCCAAAGCAATGCTCTCTACCTCCTTGATTACGGACTCCAATGTTTGCATGGCTTTACACTTCTCCAACTATTCCATGGCTTTTATAATGTTTTCGGTAGTTGTTACCCAACCATAACAACTCTTGACATTAAGGATTGCTGCTTCCTGTGTAAATGCTGGACCCCAGTTCATCGTAGCATCCGAAATAAGGATAGGAAAATAATCAAGGTAGTAAGCATCTCTTATCGAAGCCTCCACGCAAATATTCGTGTTTACTCCGACAAACACTAAATACTTAGCATTACTTGTCTTAAGAATAGTATCAAGGTCAGTCCCAAAGAACGCACTATATCTCGGCTTGTGAACCAGTATATCATCCTCTTGTGGCTTTAGTTCTTCGACAATATTAGCACCCCATGTGCCACGAAAGAGCATCTTATCTCGCCATTCCGGATGTTTGATGTAGCTTGCTAGCCCGGTTTTATACCAGTTCGGCGAATTTGGTCCTCCGGTATCTGACAAATCAGGAGAGTAAGTCATCGCAACCTTTACCACTTTCAACCCTTTTGCCCGCGCTGTGTCAGTTATTCGTCTAATGGGTTTAATGAGCTTTTGTCTCGGTAAAGTATCCCCACCCCACAAATTAACCATGCCCCCTTTGCTGATAAAAGCATTTTGCATGTCCACCACAATTACGGCAGCACGCTGCAGGTCTATTTCTATTGGTTCTGGTTCTGCTTGAAGCATTACTGGTTTTATCGCAGGTGGTGTCACTGGAATCACTGCGGGTGGTTTTTTCCTATCACTTTTCATTTGTCCAACGTCCTACCAAGATAATCACTATTATAGGTTCTTCCATTTTGCCCTGACCGTGTCTACAACCTTAGGGTCAAGGTCAACCGTTTTTGGAAATGTGTCTATCCAACTATAAGGCTTACAGGCACTAATAATAGCCCTTGAGCTCAAAGTAGTAGCTCCCTTGGGTACCCTTGGGTCTAACGGAACACTTGGAGCACCACGGATTATATCTATATCTTCCTCCGGGTCAGACCTGGTGCCCATTGCCCACCAGACCTCCCCCAGATTAGTGGGGTCAATGTCATCATCTACCACAACCACATATCTACCCTGTATACTGTGGGAAGCAAAAATAGCCGCTTGCTTAGCATGTCCGGCATACAGTTGCTTCATGGATATGATTGTTAAAAAACAAGCATTGGTTTCTTTTGGTGCCCATACCCCCTTTATACCGCGGATTCCATTTTTTATTAACTTATTATGTGTCTGAGCACTTCTGAACAACGACAGAAAATAAGCGCTATCATCTGGAGGCCGGTCAGGAGGGCAACCAACTATTATAGGCTCATTGCGATGATAGATACGCTCAACCTCAAAAGTGAGCCTTCGTTGCTCCCCAGTAACATAGTAACCAGTATATTCCCCAAACGGACCTTCAGTCCTATACCTATCCGGGTGAACCCAGCCCGCCAAGACTATCTCGCTATCCGCCGGAATGGGTAGACCGGTTATCTCCTCTTTTACTACCTTGACCGGTTCTCCTCTAATTGCCCCGGCAAATTGGTATTCCGTGCCAGGGGGAAGACCGACACTGCCTACCCTCAATATCAATGGGTGATGACCTATAGACACTGCTACCGGACAGGGTTGACCCTTATCATGATATTTTCTCCGATGGATCTCACCGTGTTGAGTTGGCACCACATGCCAGCCTGTAGTCTTCTTATCAAGCGCTTGAAGCCTGTAGGTGCCAAGGTTTACCTCCCCACTATCTGGGTCCCTGGTTATGACAGCATCACCCGTGCCAATATAGCGCCCCCCGTCCAGCGAATGCCACTTTGGTACCGGGAATTTGAACAGGTCAATATCATCTCCTGACAGTATGTTCTCTAATACCGGCCCACCGCTAACCACCTTGGGGCTAAATT